>Ga0208671_10000695_pt1 | contig 15767 bp, 13 predicted proteins | sample ColrivemetaGS759_FD_187606 | JGI IMG/M metagenome (GOLD analysis project Ga0208671, IMG submission 187606) | Estuarine microbial communities from the Columbia River estuary - Ebb tide ETM metaG S.759 (SPAdes) (version 2) | ecosystem: Environmental > Aquatic > Marine > Intertidal zone > Estuary ...
AAATTAGGAATAGGTTTTGGTTTGATGCCTTTCACTTCAGTAGGGTATAATTTACAAGCACTAAATGATGACGATTTACTAACAAACAGATATTCAGGTGAAGGCGGTGTGAATAAGGCTTTTTTTGGAGCAGGATATCAATTGTCAAAAAACTTAAGTATTGGCGTTGATGCAAGTTATAATTTTGGGAATATTCAAAACTCGGTAATTGAATTTCTTTATAATGCTGATGGTGAATTACTGCAATATCAAAGTAAAGAATTTAATCGTTCCGATATTAGTGGATTAAATTTTAATTTTGGAATGACTTTCACTCCAATGATAACACAGAAGTTGCAATTAACAACGGCATTTACCCTTACCCCAAAAAGTGAATTAACTTCAAAAAATGAACGAACAATTTCTACGATAGTAATCAATCCAACTACGGGACAAGATTTTCCTGTTAATGAAATTCCAGAAGACTTAGAGTCTAGAGGGCTTAAAACAACGGTACTTACGCTTCCTGCAAAAATGGCATTTGGTGTTGGTATTGGACAACCAAGAAAGTGGTTTATTGGAGGTGAATATACAGCATTGAAAACAAGTCAATTTTCTAATCCAATATTTAGTATAGAAAACGCAACCTTTGAAGATGCCTCAGAAATTGCTATTGGTGGTTTTGTAATTCCTCAATACACCTCGTTCAATAAGTATTGGAAACGAATGGTTTACCGTGCTGGGGTTCGTTTTGAAAAAACAGGTTTAAAAATTAATAATGAGACCATCAATGAGTTTGGCATATCTTTTGGAGTAGGAATTCCTGTAGGGCGTGTGTTTTCCAATGCAAATCTTGGATTTGAAGTTGGACAGCGTGGAACAACCAAACAGAACTTAATACAAGAAAATTTTGTCAAATTTCAAATAAGTTTATCCCTGAACGACAGATGGTTTGAGAAAAGAAAATTTAACTAATTAACATAATTATGAAAACGAAAATTACATTTTTGATAGCCTTTGTTTTTTTAGGTTCCAATGTTGTAAAAGCTCAAGGAAACGAGGAAGACTTAAATACGCTTTCTATTTTTAGTGAGTATGCTAAAGCCAAAAATTATGATGCCGCTTTCGCGCCATGGATGGAAATTAGAAAACGTAATCCCAAATTCAACAGAGCTATTTTTACGTACGGAGAAAAAATCCTAAAGTATAAAATCGAAAATTCTTCTGGTGCTGAACAAGTGTCTTTTATTGATGATTTAGTGTTAATGTGGGGTGAAAGGAGAACTTATTTTGCAAGTAAAACACCTGAAGGTAAGTTTTTGGCAATGGCTTGTCAATTGCAGTATGATAATAGAAAGGTGTTAAACATATCAGACAAGGAGTTGTATGAATGTTATGATAATGCCTACAAAACGGATGAAAAGACATTTACAAATCCAAAATCTTTGTATACGTATTTTAAATTAATGGTTAATCTTTATGATGCAGGAATTAAGCCGGCTGAGGAATTGTTTACTAAGTATGATGAGATTTCTGAAAAAGTAGAGTCAGAGGTTAAAAACTATACGCAATCATTAAATCGTTATGTGTCAAGTGAACAAGGCGGACAAGTTAAAAGTTTAAGTTCAAAAGAACAAAAGGCTGTAAAATCTTACACAAGTTTTTTAAAAGCCTATGATCAAATTAGATCTGGAATGGATAAAGATTTAGGAGACAGGGCTAACTGTGAAAATTTGATTCCTCTTTACAATCGCAACTATGAGGAAAATAAAAATGATGGTCTATGGTTGCAAAGAGCCATGAATAGAATGGCAAAAAAGGAGTGTACTGATGATCCTTTATTTGTGAAAATTGTAGAACAAAAAAATAGTTTGGAGCCAAACGCAGATACCGCTTACTATCTTGGATTTTTAAAAGAAAAAAATGGCAATGATGATGAAGCGTTAGCATTCTATAACCAGGCTGTGGAGTTGCAAACAGACAATTACGAAAGGGGTAAGATTTTGTACAAAATTGGAGCAGGGTTTAAGAAAAAAGGACGCTATGGTCAGGCTCGTTCCTATTATCAAAAAGCCCTAGCAGCAAATCCATCAATGGGTAAGGCTTATTTAGCTATTTCTCAAATGTATGCGAGTAGTGCTAAAAATTGTGGGACAGATAATTTTTCCAAAAGAGCTGTGTATTGGTTGGCCGCACAAGAAGCAAGAAAAGCAGGAAGAGTTGATCCAAATTTAAGAAAAGCGTCTAGTAATACCGCTGCAAATTATATGGCCAAAGCGCCAAGTAAAGGGGAGGTATTTGAATCTGGTCGATCAGGAGAGACTTTAAAAATTGGATGTTGGATCGGTAGAAGCGTGAAAGTACCAAAACTCTAATGACTTCAATTACAGAAAAAAAAATAATCATAAACATAGTCACGGTATTTACTGTGACTATGTTTTTTTCATGTAAAAATAATCTTAAACAAGTGCAAAATATGAGCTCAGTTGACGGCGAGCCATTGTCTATTGCTCATGATATCAACACGAAATACACCAATTTAGAAGGACTTAAAATGAATCTAAAAAGTGATAAAATGCTTGACTTTTCTAATAGAGCATTTGCTTTTTTTGAGTTTCCTGATGGGGTAGATTTAGACTTTTTTGATGAAGACAGCAATAAAAGCAACGTTATTGCAGATTACGGTTTAGTTTACAACAATACTAACCTTATTGATCTTCGAGGGAACGTAGTTTTGACGACACACAATAACGATACACTGTTCGCAAAGCAATTATATTTTGATCAAAATCGTGAGTGGTTATTTACAAACCTGCCTGTGAGGTTTCGAACTAATAATGAAATAATAAACGGTAATGGTTTTGATTCTAATAGTGATTTTACAAATGCTGAAGTTTTAGAAACTTTTGGAATCATATATATCGATGAATAAGTTGTATATTTGTTTATAATTTTAGTTGTTTTTTTAAATGAAATTACTTCAGTATTTCCAATACGTTTATTTAGTGTTTGCCTTACTTTTTTTATTTGATGCCGTTAATAGCTGGGGGAAAGATGGAAGCAGTCCTTACATATCTTTATTATTTGCTGCGTTAGCAACTTTTATGTTTTTCTTTCGAAAGAAATATAGAAAACGATTTAAGGATCGAGGAAAATTATAACCATGACCTATCAATGGCTCACGATTCTTGTGTCTTTGTTGTTCTCTGCTTTTTTCTCGGGTATGGAAATAGCTTATGTTTCGTCAAATAAAATTCATATTGAGCTTGAAAAAAAGCAAAATAACTTCCTAGCGAAAACACTTTCTAAATTAACTGCAAAACCATCAAAGTTCATTGCGACAATGCTTATTGGCAATAATGTGGCACTTGTTATTTATGGTTTTTTTATGGGCGATGTGCTTTTAAACTGGTTTCAAACGCTGTTGCCATCAAATTATCAGGTGATCAATCTTGCTTTAACAGATTTCACTTTACTTACTCAAACAATTATTTCGACTTTAATTATATTGGTAACAGCAGAGTTTCTGCCAAAAGTATTTTTTCAAATATATTCAAATACATTACTCAGAATTTTTGCAATTCCAGCATATCTTTTTTACGTGTTGTTTTCATTTATTTCTGATTTTGTTATTTGGATGTCAGACCTCGTATTAAAGTATTTTTTTAAGACTGAAGGCGATCAAATACAACTTGCATTTACAAAAGTAGAACTAGGAAATTATATCAGTGAACAAATGGAATCTATTGAAGAAATGGACCATGTTGATAGTGAAATACAGATTTTTCAAAATGCCTTGGAATTTTCAGACGTAAAAGCGCGTGAAGTCATGATTCCGAGAACAGAACTAGTGTCTGTTGAAATTCATGACTCAATGCAGATGCTAAATCAATTGTTCACATCGACAGGATATTCTAAAATATTAGTTTATAAAACTACTGTTGATGATATTTTGGGTTACGTGCATTCATTTGACATGTTTAAAAAGCCAAAAAGTATCAAATCTATGGTTATGCCAGTTGAATTGGTCCCAGAAACGATGCTCATAAAAGATATTCTCAATACATTAACCAGAAAGCGTAAAAGTATTGCTGTTGTTGTAGATGAGTATGGAGGTACTTCAGGAATCATCACGGTTGAAGATATCGTCGAGGAGTTGGTAGGTGAAATTGAGGATGAGCACGATAGCAAAGCGTTGTTTGAAGAAAAAATTGACGAAAAGACCTATAAGTTATCTGCTCGAATTAAGGTCGATTACCTCAATGAAACCTACAAAATGAATCTTCCAGAAAATGAAACATATGAAACGCTTGGCGGTTTAATTGTGAATTTTAGGGAGGGAATACCAGAACAAAATGAGCAATTGAAATTTGAAAATTTTATATGTACAATTTTAGAAGTTTCAAACACAAAAATCGACCTTGTTTCCTTAGAATTACTAGATCATGAGTAATTTTCCTACAAAGGATGAATTATTACGTTGAACTGCTTTTATAAGTTAATAGAAAATGGTATTTTCGCCCACTATATTTAACAAAATTTTAAAGACCCAATGGCAATTTTAAATAAAATTAGACAGCGTTCATTATTCTTAATATTAGTTATTGCATTAGCACTTTTTTCATTTGTTTTAGCAGATTTGTTTAAAAACAGCAGTGGATTTTCAAGTAGCTCACAGAACATTGTTGCAACAATTAATGGCGTAGATATCAAGCGAGATGAATTCATGAATAAAGTTGAGAATGCGCAGAGGCAGTATGGCAATTCAATGTCTAGTACTCAAGCGATGAATAACGTTTGGGATCAAGAGGTAAGAAATGCCGTATTTGATACGCAATACAATGATCTCGGTTTGACAGTTGAAAGAGATTACATTAGAAGTCTCCTAGAAAAGAGTTTATCTGGATTTGAAGAATTTAAAAATGACCTTGGTCTTTTTGATGAAAATAAATTAAATGAATTTATAGCAAATTTAAAAGCGATACAACCTGAAACGACTTTACTCAATGGTTCTCCAATTAATTATGCTGCATGGACAAACTTTGAGGCAAATGTTGCTGCGACGGGCAAGGAACAAATGTACACATCGATGGTAAAGGCGGGCTTAGTTGGCACCTTGGCTGATGGTGAGCAGAATTATAAATTAGAAAATGATAAGGTTGATATTAAGTTTATACAAATTCCTTTTAGCTCTATACCAGACAGTACTATTACCGTCACTAAAAGTGATGTCAAAAAATACATTAATGAACACAAAGAGAAATACGAGGTTGAAGAATCTCGAGACATGTATTTTGTGAAATTTTCTGAAGAACCTTCTTTGGAAGATGAAGCTGCGGTTAAAGATGAGTTATTGGCATTAATCGCAGGTAAAGAAGATAATCTTACCACTACCACAGTCGATGAAACTGAGATTGGATTCAAGGAAACAAATGATGAGCAGACTTTCTTAGCTGAAAACTCAGCGATGAAATTATTTGATAGTTATTTATTTAAGAGTGCACTTCCTGCAACGGTCGCTGACAGTGTTTTCAAACTTCAAGTTGGAGATATTTATGGTCCTTACAAAGATGGTAATGCTTACATAGCAACTAAATTGATAGCTTCAAAACAAATTGCTGACTCAGCAAAAGTACGTCATATATTGATTCCTTATGTCGGTGCAACAAGAGCAGATGCTTTAGTGACTAAATCTAATGAGGAAGCTAAAAAAACAGCTGATAGTATATATAAAGTAGTTAAAAGAAATCGTTCTAAATTTGACCGTCTTTTAGATTTATCATCTGATAAAGTAAGCAACGAAAAGAAGGGTGTCATTGAATTTGCTTATTCAGACAGTTTTGCACCAGAATTCCGAGATTTTTCATTTGGTAATAGAGTTGGAGCTTTAGATGTAGTAAAGACATCTTTTGGTTATCATATTATCGAAATCTTAAGTCAAGGAACGTTACAGAAAGCGGTCAAGGTGGGTAATTTGGCTCTCCCAATTGAGCCCTCTGAGAAAACTATAGATGATGTTTACAGTAAAACGTCTAAATTTGAAATAGCGGTACTTGACGGTGTTTTTCAGGATGTAGCAAAGGAAAATGGATATTCAGTTAAACCAGTCAGTAATATTAAGGTGTTAGATGAGACGATACCTGGATTAGGTGCTCAACGTGCCATGATTCGTTGGGCCTTTGAAGACAATATTGAAGTTGGAAGTGTAAAAAGGTTTAATATTCAAGGAGGAGGATATGCTGTTGCTGTAATAACGTCAGTTAATGAGGCAGGTTTGATGACAACAGAAAAAGCATCTGTAACAGCGTTACCTGCTATTAGAAAGGAAAAAAAGGCAGCATTAATAAAAGAAAGAATTTCTGGAAGTACTCTTGAGGAAGTGACTGTAAGTGAGGGACAGCCTATTAAAACAGCACTTGCTGTAAATATGAAAAACCCGACGCTGTCCGGTGCTGGTAGAGAGCCATATATTATTGGTGCAGCTTTTGGATTAAAAGAGGGTGGTACGTCAGGTATTCTTACTGGAAACCTAGGGATGTACATGGTCAACGTTACCAAAATAACAAATGCTGCTGAACTACCAAGTTATCAAGCAGCAGCAAATAGAGTTGGTTCATCTAAAGTTAATGCTGTAAGTTCGACATTGTTTAGCGCTTTAAAGGACGCTGCAGAAATCAATGATAACCGCGCGACATTTTACTAGAAAAATAAAATTATAATTAAAAAAGAGCTCTGGGGATACTAGGGCTTTTTTTATAATATCATCTTCTTATAGGGAACAACGGTGTTATAACCTTTATCATGAAAATAGTTCATGCTAGTTGAGGAACCCGTAGCTAAGACAAAATCTCCACCCCAGGCGCCGAGGCTTTTAATGGCTCTTGGATAATCATTAAATAATGACGACTTAACTGTGGGTAAATTAAGTAATTTTGACATCAGAGACTCATGTTTCATTAGCAGTGCTTCAAACTCGGTAAGATTTTTACAATGTACCATATGATCCGAGATACTATTAACATCTGTAATAAAGGACGATAAATTTTGACGACGAGTCTTGTAATATTCAATACCTTCTCGGCTATCTTGCTTTTTATTTAGATGAATAAAAAATAATTCCTCTTTAAAACAGGGATTAAATATAATAGATGTGGTAGAGACTGTGCCATCTGACGGCTGTATACAATAAGAAATAGGATGATTGTTTCTAGCACATGCAATGTCGTAGCCACTACCTCCAAATGTGTTTCTTAAAAGCGTATGAGGATTTACTTTGGCCCACTGTGCAATATTATTCACGAGTGTGGATGAGCTACCTAGTCCCCAATTATTTGGAAATTCTAAATTTGTCGAAACACAAAAACCATCACTTATATCTAGAAAATTTTCATTTAGTTGTTTTGCACAAATGAGGAGTTCTTTTAGTCGTTTTGAAACAATACTTTGATGATTACTAAGTTTAGTTGACAGCAAGTCAATAGGATAAACATGTTCAAACCAAATGTCATTTTTGACATCAAAACTTTTCCAATGTATATGAGGTTCATCAATTTTTTCTACAGTGAGGCTTTGTCCAAGTTTTGTAGGAAGAGCTATTGCTCGAGCACCGTCAAGAACAAGGTATTCTGCAGTTAATAATAATTTACCGTTACTGCGAAAAGTTGTCATATTTCTCTGAGCTTTTTAAGAGCAATATTAACTGCAGTATGAGTGACATTAGTGGTTTTGAAATGATTTATGAGTGTCTTTTTTTCATAGTCATTTGCATGAAATTGATTTAATATATTCATTAAATGCATTTTCATGTGTCCTTTTTGAATTCCCGTTGTAGTAAGAGATTTTAAAGCAGCAAAATTCTGAGCTAATCCTGCGACCGCAACAATTTGCATTAATTCTTTAGCATTGGGTTTCCCCAAAAGTTCCAATGATAATTTCACTAAAGGGTGTAGATTGGTTAGTCCACCAACCGTACCGAGGGCCAAGGGGATATCCATCCAAAATCTAAAAACACCATTTTTAATTGTTGCTTTTGTCAAACTTTGATAGTGCCCCTCTTTTGATGCGTAAGCATGAACACCTGCTTCTACAGCTCTAAAATCATTTCCTGTAGCCAATACAACTGCATCAACTCCATTCATGATACCTTTATTGTGTGTAACTGCCCTGTAAGGTTCAACCTCAGCAATGCGAATTGCTTGTAAAAATTTATTTGCAAAATCATGGGATTGTATGTCTTCGTTGTCATTTAATTCACTTACAAGACAACTAACTTCAGCCCGCACCAGGCAATTTGGAACATAATTAGATAGGATGCTCATAACGATATCTAATTTTTCAGAATCAATTTCAGTGAAAAGAATGGCGTGTTCCTCAAAAGTTTGTGCGAACTGCTCCAAGCACGAATTTATGAAGTTAGCTCCCATAGCATCTAACGTTTCAAATGTGGCATGAAGTTGATAGTAGTTTTCTAAGACTTCGGTTTTATCAATAAGTTCAATATCTAAGATACCACCTCCACGCTGTTCCATATTGCGAGAAATGACATTTGTATCAGTTAGAAGCTGCGATTTAATATGTGTAAAATAGGTCTTTAAGTCTTTAAAATCCCCAGAGTACATCAAGTGTACTTGACCTATTTTGGTGGTAGAAATTACGTTGGTTTTAAAACCTCCTCGATGTAACCAGAATTTTGCTGATTTACTGGCTGCAGCTACAACAGAACTCTCTTCTATGGCCATTGGAATTGTATAGTTTTTCCCATTTATAAGAAAGTTTGGAGCAACGCCTAGTGGTAGATAGTAATTGGTAATCGTATTTTCAATAAACTCGTCGTGTAATTGTTGCAATTTTTTATCAGAATTCCAGTACTGCTCAATGATAGTTCTTGCTGAATTATGTTGTTTAAAATAGGTATCAATAACCCAATTAATTTTTTCAGATTTTGATTTTTTAGAAAAACCAGAAATGTTTTTGGACATGTGCGATAGTTAATAAGAAACAAAGATACTATTCTTGAATGATAACACATGAAATTGTTAAAATCTTGCGAGATATCTCTAGTTTATTCATGGAATGCTATAAAATGGTTGTAATAATCAATGTGTTTTTTTACATTGCGTTAACAATAAGACGATCTTATTTAAATTTATGAAACGAATATATCTCACATTTGATATTACTACAAGTTCCTTTGATTCGTTTCTTACTCACAAAAAAAATTAATTAAAATATAACTAACAACCCTAATTATGGCAAACGAGGCTACAATAAAACAAAAAGAAATCTTTGGACATCCTACAGGACTTTATGTCCTGTTTTTTACTGAAATGTGGGAACGCTTTTCTTATTATGGTATGCGTGCAATTTTGGTCTTATACTTGGTTGCTGCCACCAATGATGGCAATGCGGGATTAGGTTGGACCAATGTTGAAGCACTGGCCTTGTATGGCTGGTATACGATGTTTGTTTATGTTGCATCTATACCAGGTGGTTGGATTGCAGATAAATTCTTGGGACAAAAGAAGTCTGTGCTTTATGGAGGAATATTATTGGTTGCTGGTCATAGTATTTTAGCTGTTGAAGAAATGTGGGCTTTTTACACTGGTTTAGGATTAATTATTGGAGGAGTTGGTTTACTAAAGCCAAATATTTCTACGATGGTTGGAGGGCTTTATAAGCAAGGTGATATAAGAAGAGATGAAGGATTTACAATATTTTATATTGGAATTAATGTTGGAGCCTTTCTATCTGCATTAATTGTAGGTTATGTTGGTGAAAACTATGGATGGCATTATGGATTTGGTTTAGCTGGAATTGGTATGGCTGCCGGATTGATTCAGTATGTGTTAGGTCAAAAACATCTGCCAAATGTTGGAAATTTTCTCGGTGCTTCAAATGATGTGTCAGATAAGGAGGCAATGAAAAAACCATTGACCAAAATCGAGAAAGATAGGATAGTTGTTTTATTTATTTCATTTTTACTCGTTATTGTGTTTTGGGGTGCATTTGAACAGGCGGGAGGATTAATGAATATTTATGCCTCCGAAAAAACAGATAGAATGCTTATGGGATGGCTTGTGCCAGCGTCATGGTTTCAATCATTAAATGCGATGTTTATTATTTTTCTAGGAACATCTGTTGCAGTATTCTGGGCAAAGCGAAAATTACAGGGAAAACTATCAACATCCTTATTCAAAATGATTATTGGTTTAATTATTATGGGTTCAGGGTTCTTTTTTATGACAGCTGCTGCGGGACAATACGAAAGTGATGGGTCTTCTGCAATGTATTGGTTAGTTTTAGCCTATTTGTTTCATACGGTTGGTGAATTATGTATTTCTCCGGTTGCATTGTCTTATATCACAAAACTTGCTCCTGTAAAATATGCGTCTTTGATGATGGGAGTTTATTTTGCTATGACAGGCTTTGGGAATAAACTAGCAGGGGTTTTAGGTGAAGCCTCTGATAGCTTGGGCGAATACACGATTTTCACAGGAATCGCTGCATTTTGTATGATTTTTGGTGGTTTGGTTTTATTATTTCGTAAAAAATTAGAGGCATTAACACATGGAGCAGAAGACAATGAGCGTTCCATGCACTAGGAAGCAGAAAGATTTAATCTTGCTAATAACCAAAAGCAATTATTAGGGTATTATGACTGAAAATTCAACTGAACAGTTTTTTAAAAGTACAGTTTTAGGACATCCATCTGGATTATTTGTCCTGTTCTTTACTGAAATGTGGGAACGTTTTTCTTATTATGGAATGCGTGCCTTACTGGTATTATTTTTTACTGCATCTATACTTGATGAGGGATGGGGCTGGCCAAGAGAATACGCCTTAGCTTTATTTGGCACCTATACAGGACTTGTTTATCTATCAACCATGTTAGGTGGTTATTTTGCCGATAAAATTATTGGTTTCCGCTATGCGATTGCAGTTGGAGCTTTATTGATGACATTGGGCCATGCTTGTATGGCACTAGAAACACAGTTTTTTATTTATTTGGGGCTGACGTTATTAGTGTTTGGTAGTGGATTTTTTAAGCCAAATATGACTTCCATTATTTCGGAAATGTATAAGCATCATGAAAATAAAAAGGATGGTGCATTCACTATTTTTTATATGGGAGTTAATGCTGGTGCTTTTTTAGGCATATTACTCTGTGGTTATTTAGGTGAAAAAGTAGGGTGGAGTATCGGTTTTGGATTAGCGGGAATATTTATGTTATTTGGATTGCTTCAGTTTTGGTTTTCTCAAGATATATTTGGAAATATTGGGTTAAAACCCACTGCTGCATCGAAAGCAGCTCAATTACAAGAAGACACTGATAAAAGAAACCCTTTTACGACATGGCAAATTGTTTTAGTAGGATTATCTTCTTTACTAGGTCTTTTATGGTTAATTAATTCTCCGGCTTCAAAAATATCTAGAGGAAGTTTCAATATGTTTGATTTTGAAATTGCTGGATTGAGTGGGAACGATGTGGCCATTCTTTCAGCCTTTACAATCTTTATTTTTTTACTAGTTTATAGACTAACACAGTACTCCAAAATCACAAGAGATAAAATGATCGCTATCGCTTTCTTTTGCTTCTTAATTATTTTTTTCTGGGGGATTTTTGAACAAGCTCCTGGGACTCTGACCATTTTTGCTAGTGATTACACTAATCGAGTTTTAACGGGAAGTGCTAGTTTGACATTTTTAATAGTTAACACTCTAGTTGCCGTGGTACCTTTGGCCATTATAAACTGGGTCTTGCTAAGATTATTTAAACAAACATTCAAAAAATATGGTCTAGCAAATATTATTTTAGCAATTAGTTTTGTTATTATTTGGATAATAACGCTCTGGATGCTTACAAACGAGTGGTACAAAGCAGGTTTTATTGAATTATCTGACGGCTACAGAGAATTCTTATTAATAGAAAAGAGTTTAGAGCCTTTAACTGAAGTTCCTGCCTCGTGGTTTGGAGTATTGAACTCTTTATACATCATAACATTTGCACCATTGTTCTCTAAATGGTGGGAGAGTAAATACAATCCAACAGCGAATGTCAAATACGGAATCGGCATGTTTTTATTGGCATTAGGGATGGCGTGTGTTGCTTTTGGAGCTGGAGGTATTGAAATAGGAGCTAAAACAGCATCAGTAAGTATGATTTGGCTAGTTCTAGTTTATTTATTTCACACACTTGGTGAATTATGCATTTCTCCTGTAGCACTTTCATTGGTAAGTAAATTATCACCGGCAAGAATGATTGCTTTTATGTTTGGAATTTATTATTTAGCCGTTGCTATTGGGATGAAGCTAGCGGGTATTTTTGGAGAAAATGTGGATAAAATAGCTGATGAGAAAGGAATTAGTTACTTTTTCTGGATGTTAACGTTAATTGCAGCAATTTTAGGAGTATTTTCAATTGTAATGCAGCCCGTGATAAGAAAGCGCATGCACGGAATTCGATAATCTTAGAATGCGTTAAAATATATACAAAACGCTTCAATTTGAAGCGTTTTTTGTAATTTGGAACGCTAATTGCCCTATATTAAACCTAAATTTATAAAAATGAAAAAGTTAATTATTTGTGTTTTAATAACGATGGTAGCTTTTGTCCAAGCTCAAGAAATTAATTGGATGTCATTAGAGAATGCTGTAGAACTTCAAAAGAAAACCCCTAAAAAAATTATGATGGACGTTTACACTAATTGGTGTGGTCCATGTAAATTATTGGACAAGAATACCTTCAAAAATAAAAGTGTTGTCGATTATGTAAATGACAATTACTACGCTGTTAAATTTAATGCTGAAGGAAATGATATCATAAACTTTAATGGTAAAGAATTTAAAAATACTGGGTATAATCCTGCTTTAGCAAATAGAAGAAATAGCGCACATGAATTGACGCGGTATTTTAAGGTACAGGCATATCCAACAATGGTTTTTATCGATGAAAACGGAGGGTTTATTTTTCCGCTTAGAGGTTATAAGACACCAAGGCAGTTAGAATTGTATTTGAAAATGTTCAGGAATGATGATCATAAAAACATGAAGACTCAAGAAGCGTTTAATGAATACTACAAAGCTTTTAAGCCAAAGTTTATTGAAAAATAAATTTAAAACTTTAAAACGATGTATCCTTTTTTAGTTGTTTTATGAAATAAGGTGTTTTGCGCTTTACACGTTGCTTCCCACCTAGTCTGATACGTTTTGTAATTACTGCCATCACTTATAATTACTTTAGGATGAAATGAGTCGATTAGTCGTTCTAAATTAATTTTAGGAGAGTTTCGTAACAATATGTGTGTTGGCTTGAATGACGTTCCTTGGTAAATACCGAGGCTGTCAATGACAAGTAGTAAATCCTCATTTATTTTATAGACATTTTTAATACCATCGTAGTGTATTCTATTCAACCCAGTCTCTCTGCTGTAATTTACAATCGTATTTTCTTTTTTTAATATTGAATCATGTAGATTATGATGTATAATTAATGATGAATTATTTCTTATTCCAATAAGTGTGTGTTTGGTTTTGTGGAAGATAATTAATTCATGTGTTTGTCGTAGATGTGTATTATAAATAAGGTATAATTGCATCATAATGACAACAATCAATCCTAACAAGATATTTCGAAATGATTTGTTATGGATAATGTAAATTCCAACCGATATTATAAGATAACTAAAGAGCACTTCCACTATATCAAATGGGATATTGTCCCAGATAAATTGTTCATGGCTTGAAATCCATTTTACGATCTGGTTAAGAGCTTTGATAATATACCTATAGGTAATGAGGAGACTATTGGGTAACGCATTTATGGACGCAAAAAAGATAACCGTAATACCGAAGGCTAAAATGATACCAAGAAATGGAATTATAATCATATTAGATATAAAAAATAATCCTGGAAACTGATGGAAATAAAAAATACTTAAAGGTAGAACACCTATTTGCGCTGCGATACTGACTGTTAAAATATTCCATAGAAAACGATCTATTAAATACGTGGGATGATAAAGTTTAAATAATATTGGTTGAAATAAAACGATAGAAATCACTGCTAAATAACTCAACTGAAAACCCACATCAAACAAGAAATTTGGATTTATAATGAGAAGTAATAACATTGATATTGCCAGTGTATTGTAGACGTTTGTGATACGTTTTAAGTGCATGACAAGTGCTATGATGCTAAACATGGTTACAGCTCTAACAACTGATGCAGATAGGCCAGCTATAATGGCAAAACCCCATAGTATAATTACAATTAACAATGTTTTTATGTAGCGTCCATTTTTGATATGGTTTAAAGGTTGGAATAATGTGTTTAGCAAAAGTAAAATAATACCAACATGCAATCCAGAAACTGCTAGTATATGAATAACGCCTGCTTTTGAATAAGTTTGATATAGATTATTTGATACGTTTTGTCGTTGTCCTAAAAATAGGGCTTCAATAATGGCAAATTCATCATCACTGAAAGAAGTGGTTTTTAATTTATTTTGAATGTGTTCTCTGATTCTTGCAGCATAACCCAATACAGTGTGTTTTTTTTTAGAAATCAAAAATAATTGAGAGGTTTTGACATGTAATTGATGGAAGACATAATTTCTTTTTAAGTAGGATTTATAATTAAATTGATTTGGATTTAAGGGGCTTTGAATAGCTTTAAATGGTGTTTTTACTGTAATAATATCATCAACTGTTAGCAATTCATTTGAAGTATTTTTTTCTACATTCAGCAAGACTTTACCAAACACCATGAATGAATCTACCTGTAGAACACGAATGAGGTATTTATCATAATAACGGCTAGGTTTTAAAACTTCACGAATTTTAAACGTTATTATCTTTGATGTAGACTCATCAAGAACTATTTGATTCTTGTAATGGTTGTTTAGTTGTTTGTTTGTGTAAACTTTAGCATTGAAAACACCAATCGTGAACATGCAGAGATAAATGGAAATTCCAAATACAATAGAATTATTTATAGTACTTTTTAATTTGAGAAATAACAGGGTTGGTACCAGAAAAGACAGTATGAAACAAACGATCGTAGTTGTTAAGTCTATTGGGAAAAAATGTTCAAAGAGAATCCCAAATATGAGACACAGAGTCAAAATTATAATGGGGAAATTTAAAATTTTCATAGAGTCTGAACGTATAGTCCTAGTTACTTATAACAAGATTTTTTGTATTAAAATACTGATTTACAGATAATTAATATACAAAAATTAAAGAACTCGTCTTGCTTGGACAAATGCAAAATACCAATAGCGTTGCGATAAATTTGAAATCATGACACCCTTGCTTGAGGAAGCGTGTAAAAATGAAACATTTGTACCAGTAATTGTAGTCACTATGCCGACATGATTTACTTTTCGACTATTCTTGGATGTCGCAAAAAAAAGTAAATCACCCTTTTTAATATTTTTTATTGGTATCCATGATCCAGTTTTAACGAGATTTCCTGTAGTTCTGGGTAATTGTATTGACTCACTTTTGTAAGCGGTTTGTATGAGTCCTGAGCAGTCCATTCCTTTGCGAGTTGTTCCTCCGTATTTATATTTGACGCCTAGAAACTTTTTCGCATAATTGATAATTTTATCAGCTCTTGTATAACTGTGGTAAGGCTTGTTTTTTTTTGAAATTCCGTATGGGTTGTGAGCTGATTTACATGAGGAAGATAAAAGGATTACTATTAAACTAAAGAAAATAATTCTCATAGAATCATAATACAAATTTACAATAAACTCTGATATATATGCTTTGCTACCGACTCACTA
>Ga0208671_10000733_pt1 | contig 15309 bp, 14 predicted proteins | sample ColrivemetaGS759_FD_187606 | JGI IMG/M metagenome (GOLD analysis project Ga0208671, IMG submission 187606) | Estuarine microbial communities from the Columbia River estuary - Ebb tide ETM metaG S.759 (SPAdes) (version 2) | ecosystem: Environmental > Aquatic > Marine > Intertidal zone > Estuary ...
TTGATGTAGTAAAATCAAATCCAATGTATGATAAAACTGGTGGTAAAATACCATCATTGGATTTAAACTTTGCAAAAAGTAAATCACTCAGAGATTCTAGAAGTACTAAAAATAAAATCACCTTCAGCCGTGCCAGTAGTGGGACGTATGTTGGTAGTGATGGGTTGATTAAGACCAGTCCGGTTAATTTGGTATATCCGTCTGAGTCTATTGACGATGGTGTTGGGCTATGGACAACAACAGCAAATTCTGGAACAATTTCCGTTACCCCTAATTCCACTGAAAGTCCCTATGGAACAACCACTGCAACCAGAGTAGTAGCTACTAGGTCTGGTACTGGATATAGCATACTTCAAGCAAGACCGAATATCCCTAGCACTCCAAGCGTTGGTTCAATATGGATTAAATCCAACACAGGTTCTAATCAAACAATTTATTTTAGGCTTGATAAAGGGGGTGCTGAACATTACAACCTAACTGTTACGCCAGAATGGCAGCGATATCAAATGGTTGAAGACGAAGCTGCTGGTCACGCATATTTTAGTGTAGGTTTAAGGGGTGGCAGTGACACCAGTTGTGATATTTCTATCTGGGGCGCACAAGTACAAGAAGGCGCTCTAACTGACTACATACCTACCCAAGGCACTGCATCAGGAGCACCACGCTTTGATCATGACCCCGTGACTGGTGAAAGTCTGGGGTTGTTGATTGAAGAGGAACGGACTAACTTGCTGGAGTATAGCGAGCAGTTTGATCAGTGGTCTAAGGGATCAGCTACGGTAGTTACGAGTAACACTATTGCTGCACCTGATGGTGCTTTGACTGCTGACAAAGTTTACTTTCCCTCTTCAGGAACTAGGTACATTGCTGAAAGCGTTACATTAACGCAAGACAAAACCTACACATTTTCTGTATACGCAAAGGCAGTAACACCAGGCACTAATAATGTATTTCTTCCTCGCATAGGTTCACCATCTCCAAAGTCTCCATCTTCTGATTTCGTTGCTACGTCTGAATGGCAACGTTTTGTCTTTACTTTCACTCACACTGACGCCACTGCATCCACAGCTATCTTCCCCTTAAATATAAACGCACCTTATATTATCGACTTATATCTTTGGGGAGCCCAACTAGAAGCAGGCACCTTCCCAACCTCGATAATCGCTACGTCTGGCAGCGCCGTAACCCGTGCTGCTGATGTGGCAAGTATTGAAGGTAATAAGTTTGCTAAGACAAACCTGCTTAAATATAGCGAAAGGTTTGATAATGCGGCTTGGACTAAATCCAATGCGGCAGTAACCCCAAACAATACGGTGGCTCCAGATGGTACACAAAGTGCTGATCTTTTATACTCAACCACTACTGGTGTTGCAAACACATCGCGCAACATTGGTGGCGTCAGTTCTACTCCTTATACGGCAAGCGTCTACCTTAAATCTGCTGGTTTTACATGGGCATTTGTGTATGGGGCACAAGGAAATGTTAAAGCATATTTTAATTTAATTACAGGTGTCATTGGAACTGTAGACGCTGGGGCAACTGCTGCTATTTCTTCGGCAGGCAACGGGTGGTATAAATGTTCAGTTACTCAAACTGTGACTTATAGGTTTTTCGCTGTAGGACTTGCTGACGCAGACGGCAGTAATACATCAACATCTTCAGGCACCTCTGGCATCTACATCTGGGGAGCACAACTGGAAGAATCTGAGATAACCGAATACACCCCAAGTGTTGATACATTCGACAGTCGTGCAAGTACTGCAACTTATGTTGATGATGCAACCGGGTTGATTACTACTGCTGCTGTCGATGCTGCCAGGTATGAGAACGGGGAGCTGTTATTGGAAGAGGCGAGGACTAACTTAATAGTTGGTAGTACAAACCTAAACCTTGGTAAACCAGGGGCTTATCCGCCAAGCATTTCAACCGACACCAATCAAGTACTTCCTGATGGTCAAATAGGTGCAATCAAGCTCGTTGTTTTTGGTGTTGGTAATAGTAGAGCACGTCTAAAAGTCTCTGGTTCTTATACTGGAACTTTTGTATCTAGTTTTTATTGGAAGCTTAAAGATGGTGGGACTTGGGCAAGAGCATATAGAAATGTTTCCAACACCGGAAGTTTGTTGTATAATGACATCACATGCGCGAACCTGGGTATTCCTGAAGGATCTGAAGTTTATGTTACTTTTGGACAGATAGAAGCCGGAAGTTTCGCAACCTCCTACATCCCAACCTCCGGCTCAACCGTCACCCGTGCAGCGGATGTATCAACCAGTGCCCTAGGTGTTGATAGTTGGTATAACCAAAGTGAAGGGACAGCGTTTGCTGAGTATGATGGTCTTAGAGAATACGGTAGAGTGCTTGATTTAGGCAATGGTAGACCATTGATAACTAGTAGATCAACAGAAAATCAAGCATACGATGGCGTCACATCTACCACCAGTGAAGCCGACCTTGGGTTAACACTGGGCGATACAAGGAAATCAGTAACTGCATATAGCGGGACCACTACCACTCTTACTATAAGCGGCCTTGTTCCGAGAACAGGTAACTCTGACTTTACATCAACAACCAACACTGTGGCATATCTTGGCGGTCAAGGAGGCAATTCCGACGTCTTAAACGGCCACATCACCCGCCTTGCGTACTTCCCGACTCGTCTACCCGACGATAAACTTAAATCTATCACAACATAAACATGGAAAACGAAGAACTACTAGAATTTGTACCAACACCCGGACCATTTTTTAAATTTGCAGATGAAGCAGAATGGTTAACTGCTGCTCGTGCTGCAGGATTTATGATTGATGTTCCTGTATATGATGAGAATGGAGAATCCACTGATGCTACAGAAGAAAAATTAAACGCCTATACAAAAAATCATGCCATTGATGTTGTAGGAACAATCACCGAAGGTGGTGAATGGGATGAGGAAGGTAATGAACTTGTAGCACCAACAGTATTACCAGGATGGCATGTTAATTATCTTGGTGACCTTCCAGAAGGTTGGGAATCTTATGAAGTTACTCCATCAACTCCATCAAGAGTATTCGCATAAATAATTATGATAACATTTAAAGAATTTTGTACACAATTAGATGAGGCAGCATGGACCAAGAAATCGGGAAAGAACAGCGAAGGTGGATTGAACGAGAAGGGCAGGAAATCCTACGAGAAGGAGAACCCTGGCAGCGACTTGAAGGCACCAACCAAGAAGAAGGGAAACAAGAGAAGAAAATCCTTCTGTGCTCGGATGAGTGGAATGAAGAAAAAACTTACAAGTAAGAAAACTGCAAACGATCCAGATAGCAGGATCAATAAATCATTACGTAAATGGGATTGCTAATTTATGACTTCTGATGAAAAAATGAAAGTGTGCGAAGCATGTGAATTTTATAAAGAATCAACAAAACAATGTAAATTATGTGGTTGTTTTATGCCACTGAAAACATTATTTCCTGGTCAAAAATGTCCAGATTGTCCTCCAAAATGGGAATAAATTATGGCAAAAAAACCAAAAATAGCATCACCTGAACCTGAAGATAATGATAATAATATTATTGATTCCAAATTAAATCAAAATCAGATTTACTTAGGTAATCCCAATTTAAAAAAAGTTGGTGTACCAATTAACTTTACACCTGAACAGATTAAGGAATATCTTAAGTGTAAAGCAGATCCAGTATACTTTGCTATAAATTATTGTAAAATTGTTTCTCTTGATGAAGGTCTTGTACCTTTCAAGTTATATGATTTCCAGGAAGACATGGTACGTCGATTCCATGCAAACAGATTTAATATTGCAAAGTTACCACGACAGACGGGTAAGTCAACCACTGTTGTGGCATATCTTATGCACTATGCAATTTTTAATGATAACGTCAACATTGGTATCCTAGCAAACAAAGCACCTACCGCAAGAGAACTTCTCGGAAGGTTACAACTTGCATACGAGAACTTACCTAAGTGGTTACAGCAGGGTATCATTGCATGGAACAAAGGATCTATGGAGTTAGAAAATGGCAGTAAAATTTTGGCATCTTCTACATCTGCAAGTGCTGTCCGAGGTATGTCATTTAACATCATCTTCCTCGATGAGTTTGCGTTCATTCCAAACCATATTGCAGAGCAGTTCTTTTCCTCTGTTTATCCTACTATTTCTTCTGGTAAAAGCACAAAAGTCATCATCATCTCAACACCAAATGGGATGAACATGTTCTACAAGTTATGGCATGATGCTGAACTTGGTAGAAATGAATATGTAACTACTGAGGTACATTGGTCTCAAGTACCCGGTAGAGATGAAAGGTGGAAAGAACAAACAATTGCTAACACATCATTAAGACAGTTCACTCAAGAGTTTGAGTGTGAGTTCTTAGGATCTGTTGATACACTAATCTCTGCTGCAAAGTTGAGATCAATGTCATATGATGAACCTTTATCAAGTAGTAAAGGATTAAAAATATACGAGAATCCACTTCCAGATCATGAGTATCTGATGACGGTTGACGTATCACGTGGTACTAATAATGATTACTCTGCATTTATTCTATATGATATTACTACTGTACCATACAGAGTTGTAGGTGTTTATAGGAACAACGAAATTAAACCAATGTTGTTCCCAAATATTATTCATCAAGTTGCAGTAAATTATCATCGAGCATTTATTCTAGTTGAAGTTAATGACATTGGAGATCAGGTAGCATCAATTCTACAGTATGATCTTGAAAATGAGAATCTTCTTATGTGTGCAATGAGGGGTCGTGCTGGTCAATTAGTTGGTCAAGGTTTCTCTGGATCTAAAACTCAACTTGGCGTGAAGACAAGTACTACTGTAAAGAAAATTGGTTGCTCGAACCTAAAGCAATTAGTTGAAGCAGACAAATTGCTTGTTAGTGATTATGATATTATCTCAGAACTAACTACCTTCATTCAAAAGAAACAATCGTTTGAAGCAGAAGAAGGATGTAATGATGACCTTGCAATGTGTTTAGTTATTTTTGCATGGTTAGTTGCTCAAGACTATTTCAAAGAAATGACAGATAATGATGTTCGTAAGAGATTGTACGAAGAACAGAAAAATCAGATTGACCAAGACATGGCACCATTTGGATTTATTGATGACGGTCTGACTGACTATGAGTCAATTGATAAAGAAGGTAATGTCTGGTATATTGCTGAAAATGGACAAGGTTCATATAATGGTAGTGAGTATGGAGAGATGAGTCACATGTGGGAATATAGATAATGAACTTTGAAGATGAATTTGAACTTGGACATTTACTTTCTAATGAAAGAGAATGTCGAGTATGCCATAAAAATAAAGATCTTCTAATAGATTTTTATTTAATACGTAAAAATAAAAAAGGTTTTCCCTCAGCATATTCTTACGAATGCAAAATGTGTACTAAATTTAGAGTAACAGAATATAAAAAAAGAAACAAATACAATCCAGTTCCTAGAATAAAAGACGTATATCCTGACTGGTAAGAGTTCATGCATTGTTTCCCCCATGGAAAGTGTTAAAATAATAAATAATCTTAGACAATTCGACATATTTGTTAGGAGATACAGATGGCACAATTACGCTCACCCGGCGTTGTTATTAGGGAAAAGGATCTTACAAACGGAAGAGCAAGTATTGCTAATGCAAACATTGCTGCAATTGCAGGACCATTTCCAAAAGGTGAATTAGGATCACCAGTTACAATTAGATCCGAATCAGAATTAGTTTCTATTTTTGGAGAACCTAATCAAGACAATGCAAATTATGTACTTTCTGCACTCAATTATTTAAACTACGGCGGAACTCTTTCAGTAGTTAGAGTAGACAATACCAATCTTAAAAATTCTGTTGCTAGAGTTGGAAATGGAGTTAGTAATGTAACGATTACTAATCCAGATACTAACGGTAAGTATCTTAGTAATCCTCCAGTAACTTTTGATGCTCCTCCTAATGGTGGTGTAACCGCAACAGGTACTTCTAATATTGACATCAATGGTAGAGTAACCGGCATTACTGTTACTGCAACAGGCAGTGGTTATCAAAGTGCTCCTGGTGTGACCATCGATCCAGTTGGTCAAACTGCTATTGCAACTGTTTCTCAAGGAACTACTGCAACTGCAACTGCTGACAGCAACAACGTCGCTGGTAGTGGTTCCTTACAAGGAACACTTACGATCACTGACGCAGGTTCTGGATATACATCTCTCGATCCTGCAGATCTCACGATTGGTGGTGGTGGTGGTACAGGTGGGGTTATAACTCCAGTAATTACAAACGGTCAGATTACTTCCCTCACTCTTAGTGGTGGTAGTAACTACACGACTGCACCAACAATTACTATTGCTGCACCTGACGGTGTTGCAGTTACAATTACTTCTGGTGGAACTAACTATGATCCTACTAATACATATTCAGTAAACGTTAATGGCGGTCAACAAAATACTGCATTTTCTGGAACTTTAGTTGTTAACAGTTCAGGTATTGCAACTGGCGTTTCAGTTAGTAATTTTGGTGAGTTTACTAATTTCAGTGGCATAACTACTGTAATTGAAGCACCCGGTTTAACCGCATCTGCGACTGCAACAATTTCTGCAGATCCAATTAAAATTGCTAACGAAGAAGTTTATAATGCATCATATAGTGGTACTGCTAACAATTGGTTGTATGCAGGCAAAACTCCAGGCACATGGACAAATGGGTTAAGAGTTTGCACAGTTGACTTTGGACCGCAACAGTCACTAGTTCTTACCTCAGGAGCAAATGCAACTCCAACAAATACTACTGTTGGCGAATTTGTAACCGTTGGTTCTAAGAAAGGTGAAATTATTGATGTTACCACTCAAGCAAGTAGTGGTCAAACTGTAGTTCATGTAGTTATTTTAGATACTCTAGATAACGATGCTTATGTAAATGCTCCATCAGCAGGACAAATGTTTGCTGCAGCGGATTCAGTTAATATTGGCACTTCAGGATCTAGTGTAGTTGAATCTCTTGAATCAACTAATACCTGGTATGAAGAAAAACCTCTATATGAAGGTTCTTCAATTACGTGGAATTCAATTGCAGCAAGACCAACAGCAACTGCAGATGCATCAGAATTCTATGGTAGTGGAAAAGTTTGGGATGCAGTTCATGTTGCTATTGTTGATACTAATGGCACAGTAAGTGGTTCGGTAGGTAGTTTACTTGAGCAATTCACATATCTTTCTAAAGCAACTGATGGAAGAGGACCACAAGGTGGTGCTAATTTCTACAAGAGAGTAGTTTCCGATTCATCAAATTACATTTATGTCGGAGATACTATTTATGAACCCCAAACCAAAACTTCTGCTTTAGGGTTTAAACCTAAAGGTGCAGATGATTATTCATTAGAAGGTGGTGCAAATTATGCTGGTGGTTCTAATGAGAATGATGTAGGGATTCAAGATCTTCTTGATGCATATAATACTTTTAATGATGTAGAGCAAGTAACCATTGATTATATTTTGATGGGTCCAGAGTGTGAAACTGAAACTGATACTAAAAGCAAACTCAATAAAATTGCACAAATTGCTATAAATAGAAAAGATTGCATTGCATTCGGTTCTGCATTTAAAGGCAATATTATTTCTGTTGATGGTACACTCAGAAGTAACTCAATAATTACTAAAAATTTGAAGTCATTCTTCTCTGATATTTCTAGTAATTCTTACTTAGTTCTTGATGGCAACTATAAGTACATCTATGATCGTTACAATGATGTTTACAAGTATATTCCTTGTAATACTGATGTTGCTGGTTTGGTTGCAGATACTACAATCAGAAACGAACCATGGTTCTCACCTGCTGGATTCTCTAGAGGTGGCATCCGTAACTTGGCAAAACTTGCTTGGAATCCAAGTAAGGCAGATAGAGATGAACTATATGCAAATAGAATTAATCCTATCGTAACCTTCCCCGGTCAAGGTGCAGTTCTCTTCGGAGACAAGACCGCACTCTCTACACCATCTGCATTTGATAGAATTAACGTTCGTAAATTATTCCTTACTGTTGAAAGAGCAATCGAAGAAGCATCTAAGGCACAACTCTTTGAAATTAATGATGAAGTTACTAGAGGTGTATTCAGAGCAATCGTCGAACCTTTCCTACGCGACGTTCAATCCAGAAGAGGAATTACTGATTTCTTAGTGGTATGTGATGAGAGCAATAATGGACCTTCTGTTATTGACAACAATGAGTTTATTGCTGAAATTTATATTCAACCTGCACGTTCAATTAACTTTATTACGTTAACGTTTACTGCAACGAGAACAGGTATCGACTTTTCAGAAGTCATAGCAAAATAATAAATAATCCACGGGAGATTTAAGAACAATGGCAACACGTAAGATTGAGGATTTTAAAAATACTTTGAGGGGCGGCGTTCGCCCCAACCTATTCAATGTTCAGATTAACTTCCCTACCATCCTTGGACAAAATGGTGGTCAGGGTTCAGGAAGTAATACTTTAGAGGGACTTTCCTCATTCCTTTGCAGATCTGCTGCACTTCCTGCTAGCACACAAGGTCTTATTGAAGTACCTTTCCGAGGTCGCTTCCTTAAGATTCCTGGAGACAGAACCTTTGATGCATGGACTGCAACGTTTTATAACACTGCAGATTTCAACCTTAGACAAGCATTTGAATTGTGGATTAATGCCGCAAACAAAACTGATGAAAACATTGGTACGCTTGACTTCGGTGCTATTGGTGGAACTGGATCATACTTTACTGATCTAGTTGTTCAACAAAAAGCAAAAGACACTACCACAGATGTCTTGCGTGAGTATAAATTAGTAGGTGCTTGGCCAACCAATGTCGGTGCAATTAACCTTGCATATGACAGCAATGATCAAATTGAAGAATTTGATGTTGAGTTCCAATACCAGTACATGGATGTTGGTTCTAAGGACTTTGCAGTTGGTTCTGGAGATCTTACTTCTTGAAGATCGCTAAATAGTAGCAACGCTTAATTTTTATATATTTGGCATGGCAGAACTGTTTGGATTTTCAATTACAGCGGAAGATCTCAAAAAGGGGGCGAAGGCGGCTACGTCCCCTGTACCCCCCACTGATAATGATGCATCATCCACTATTACTCCGTATGGTGGATGGTTTGGTCACTATGTAGATCTTGATGATACAAAGAAGCGTGATGAGATTAATCTCATTCGTCGTTATAGAGAAATGGCACTTGCCCCTGAAGTGGACAGTGCAATTGAAGATGTAACAAATGAGGCAATCGTTACTGATCAAGATGACAGTCCAGTAGAATTAGAACTGTCAAATTTAGAAGTATCGGAATCCATTAAAAATAGGATGAGAGAAGAGTTTGATCATGTCAAACGTCTCTTAGATTTTGATAAATCTGCACATCAAATTTTTAGACGTTGGTACGTCGATGGCAGATTATTCTATCATAAAGTTATCGATTTAGAAGATCCTTCAAAAGGTTTATTAGAACTACGTTATATTGATCCTCTTAAAATTAAGAAAGTACGTCTGATAGAAAAACCAGCAGTAGACGCAGATCAATTTAACAAGTACGATTACGGTAAAGTTACAGAATTTTTTGTTTACAATGCAAAAGGTGTAAACAGTACCAACCAAGGAATTAAAATTGCAAAAGATGCTATTACATACGTAGCATCTGGTATTGTAGATCAGGGCAAAAATATGACCCTAAGTTATTTACATAAAGCAATTAAATTCCTCAATCAGTTGAGAATGCTTGAAGATAGCATTGTCATCTATAGATTGTCAAGAGCACCTGAGCGTAGAATTTTCTACATCGATGTCGGCAATCTTCCTAAAATTAAAGCGGAACAATACCTACGTGATGTAATGTCACGTTACAGAAATAAAATGGTGTATGACTCCAGTACTGGAGAAATTCGTGATGACAAAAAGCATATGAGTATGCTTGAGGACTTCTGGTTGCCTCGTCGTGAAGGTGGTCGTGGTACTGAAATTACTACACTACCTGGTGGACAAAACCTTGGTGAATTAACTGACATTAAGTATTTCCAAACTCAACTCTATAAGGCACTTAACGTTCCTCCTTCTAGATTGGAAAGTGATAAGTCATTTGATCTAGGTAAATCAGAAGAGATTAATAGAGACGAAATTAAATTTACAAAATTTGTAGGTCGTCTACGTAAAAAATTCTCTGATCTTCTTCATGATCTACTCAAAACTCAACTCATCTTGAAAGGTGTTATCACCATTGAAGATTGGGAAGATATGAAAGAGCACATTCAGTATGATTATCTTTATGATAATCAATTTACTGAACTTGCTAATCTTGAATTGATGGAGAAGAAGATGGAAGTTCTTGATAAAGTAGATCTTTATGTTGGCAAGTACTTCTCACAAGATTATGTCATGCGTCAACTCCTGCACTTTACTGAGCAAGAGATTGAGGAAATGCAAGATCAAATAAATAATGAAATCAAGTCAGGACAAGTAATTGATCCACTCGATACAGTTGCTCAAGATAAGCAAACTGCAGAACTGGACATGGAAACTCAAAAGGTTAACTTGGACAATTTGAAAAACCCTCCTGCCCCGTCAGGAAACTCAAACACTAAATAATACGAGGTTAAATTATGGAACCTACTAAAATTGTTGATATGATTATGAAGGATCAACTTGCTGATGCTTCTGATGCTGTCAAAGATATGATCATGAATAAAGCAGCATCCATTCTTACTCTTGAAAAAGAGAAAGTGGGTGCAGACATGTTCAACCATTTAGAAAACGAACCCGAACAGACCGAAGATGAAACTGATAACGGAACAGATTGATGCTGTAGAATTTCTCGTCGAAGAAAGTGGATCTAAAAAGACCCACTTCATCGAAGGAGTTTTTCTGCAAGCAGATATTAAAAATAGAAATAACAGAGTTTATTCGATGGACGTTCTTGAAAAAGAAGTTGGTCGTTACTCTGAATCATATATTTCTAAGGATCGTGCTCTTGGTGAACTCGGACATCCTGAGGGACCCACCGTTAATTTAGATCGCGTATCTCATAAAATTATTTCACTTCAAAGAGAAGGGCATAATTTTATCGGAAAAGCAAAAATTCTTGACACCCCTATGGGTAGAATTGCCAAGAATCTAATTGACGAAGGAGTTAAATTAGGTGTTTCATCCCGTGGGATTGGATCAATTACTGAAAAGAATGGTGCATCCTATGTTCGTGATGACTTTATGCTTGCCACTGCTGCTGATATCGTAGCAGATCCTTCTGCTCCTGATGCTTTCGTTGAAGGTATTATGGAAGGTAAAGAATGGGTCTGGGATAATGGCATTCTTCAAGAGAGACATATTGCTCAAATGAAGAAAACACTTGATCAAGCAACTTTAATAAACATTCAAGAGCGCAAAGTTTCCGCGTTTGAAGTTTTCTTAAAAACTTTATAAAGTATAAATAACTTATAGCAAATACTACAGATTATATTAAGGAGAAATTGCACATGTCAGCATCAGTTGACCAGAAATTTAAAAGTTTCACAGAAGAAACTCTTGAGGAAAAAGCGCCAACTGATGGTGCCGGTAAAGCAGATGGCATGGTAGCTGCTACTATCCCTGCTCCTCAAGATACTGCTAAAGACAATCTGGGTGGTCCTACCAACCAGAACTATAAGCAGGACGATAACTCATCTAAAATTGAGAACAAGGGTACATCTAAAGTTAGCGATGGTCATGTTACCAAGAACGCTAAACCCGGTGATGCTGCCCCTACTAAACTCAAGGAAGAAGAGGAGTCAACCGAAGAAGTAGTTGCTGAAACTACTGAAGTCGAGGCAGAGTTCAGTGTTGAAGAGGATGTAAATGCTCTGATCGCTGGCGAAGAACTTTCCGAAGAGTTCAAAGAAAAAACCAAAACAATCTTTGAAGCAGCAGTCAAGTCAAAACTTGCTGAAGAAACTAAGAAGATTGAAGAGTCATTTGAGGTACGTCTTACTGAGCAAGTCGAAACCGTTAAGTCGGAACTTGCTGAGAAAATGGACAAGTTCCTCAACTATATTGCTGAAGAGTGGAAGAAAGAAAATCAAATCGAACTCCACAACGGCATTAAACTTGAAATGGCAGAATCCCTGATGAAGGGTATTCAGTCACTCTGTGAAGAAAATTATGTACAATTCCCTGAAGAAAAATATGATGTTATGCAAGAGATGACAGACAAACTTGATGAAATGGAAGCAAAGCTCAATGAGCAAATTGAAACCAATATGTCACTCAACGGTACAGTAAATTCTTTTGTCAAAGAAACGCTTGTTACCGAAGTTTCCAAAGGTCTTGCCGACACCCAAGCAGAGAAGTTCGCTTCCCTTGCTGAAGGCGTTGAGTTTGAATCTAAGGAATCCTTCAAGTCAAAACTTGAAACCATCAAGGAAAACTATTTCCCTAAGGCAAAGGTAGAACTGAAGGAAGACATTGCAACTGGTGAAGTTGCATCCCCTGTAGAGGGTTCGATGTCTGCGTATGTCAACGCAATCTCCCGCTACGGGAATTAATTAAATTTTAACCACTTACTTTTAAATCGGAGAAAACAAAAATGTTAGGCATGTCCCAACACCTCCAGGAAAAGTGGGCACCTGTTCTTGACCATGGCGATCTTCCCGCAATCGAAGATAACTACAAGAAAGCTGTCACTTCTATCCTGCTTGAAAACCAAGAACGTGTAATTCGCGAAGAGCGTCAGATCCTGTCTGAAGCAATTCCTACGATGAGCACCGGTTCTAACGCTGCTGCTGGTGCAGGTTCAGGCGCTGCTGGTTTCAGTTCTGGCGCTGCTGCTGCTGGTCCTGTTGCTGGTTTCGACCCCGTTCTGATCTCATTGATCAGACGTGCAATGCCCAACTTGGTCGCATATGACCTTGCTGGCGTTCAACCAATGTCTGGTCCTACCGGACTCATCTTCGCAATGCGTGCGAAGTATGACGGTCAGGCAACCGCAAACGACGAGACCTTCTTTAACGAAGTTAAAACTGGTCAGTCCGGTGCTGCTGGTACTAACCCCGCTACAGCACTTTCAGTTTCAGGCGACAACCCTGCTGTTCTTAATGACGCTGGTGGCGGTCAAGGTCAGTATGGCGTTGACGTTGCCATGGGCACCGAAACTTCAGAAGGTCTTGACAGCGACGGTGCTACCCCTGACTTCCGTCAGATGGGTTTCTCAATCGAGAAGATTGCCGTTACTGCTAAGTCACGTGCTCTGAAGGCAGATTACAGTATCGAACTTGCACAAGACCTTCGTGCTATTCATGGTCTTGACGCTGAGTCGGAACTGGCAAACATCCTGTCTTCTGAGATTCTTGCAGAGATCAACCGTGAGGTTGTTCGTACCATTTATAAGTCCGCTAAGACCGGTGCTCAGTTTGACACCAATGCCCCTGGTACTTTCGACCTGGACGTTGACTCCAATGGTCGTTGGTCTGTTGAGAAGTTCAAAGGACTTCTGTTCCAAATCGAGCGTGATGCAAACGCAATTGCACGCGAAACTCGTAGAGGAAAGGGCAACATGATCATGTGCTCTGCTGACGTTGCTTCGGCACTGGCAATGGCAGGTGTACTTGATTATGCTCCTGCTCTTGAGGGTAACAACCGTCTTGCAGTTGACGAAACTGGTAACACCTTCGCTGGTATTCTTAACGGTCGCTATCGCGTCTACATCGATCCTTATGCAACCATCACCCGTGGTGGAGCAGCAGGTTCAGGTCAGTCCGGTAACCAGTACTACGTCATCGGTTATAAGGGTACTTCACCTTATGACGCTGGCATGTTCTACTGCCCTTATGTACCTCTCCAGATGGTACGTAGCGTTGGTCAGGATGACTTCCAGCCACGTATCGGGTTCAAGACCCGTTATGGCATGGTTCTCAACCCATTCGCAAAAGGCGAGGCAGCACTGTCCGACAGCAACCCACTTGCTTCTGGCAACCTCGGCACCAATGCATACTACAGAAGAGTTTCTGTTGCAAACCTTATGTGATCCATCAGGATACACAAACACTGGACCTTTCGGGGTCCTTTTTTATGTCTATAAATATTATGGGGAAGAATATCTACACCTATGACTCAATGTAACTCAAATTTTTTAGCACCTAATGGATTTCAATTAGATATCCCTGGATTTTCTTCTGTTGGTTTTCAAGTTATAAGTGCAAATATTCCTGGCATTTCTATGGGTGGACCTCAACAGGCAACTCCATTAAATGACTTTCAATTATCTGGAGATAAACTAGAGTATGAAAGTTTAACTGTCAGATTTCTTGTAGACGAAGATTGTACAAATTACTCATTTATTCATAATTGGATGGTGGGAATTACATATCCTCAACAAGAAGGTTCTTGGCACAAATTTGCCCAAGCAATGCGAGATAGAAACTTTCAAGATGATAGTTTAGATAGCATTGATATGTATTTAAGAATTTTATCTAGTAATTTTAATACAATATTTAAATGCAAATTTGTCGAGGCACATCCAGTAGCACTTAGCACATTGGAATTTTTTACAGACCAACTAGATATACAATATCTAGTTGCAGAAGCAACTTTTAAATACGTTTATTTTACACTATCCGACAAAAACGACAAGGATCTTACTTTATGAATTTGCATGATGAATTTATTAATGAGTGGCGCAATGATGCTGCTATGGGTGATGATTTATTTGATGAAGCAAGAAGAATACCAATCTTACATGCAAAATGGTTGGAAAAATATTTAAACATTCAATTAATTAAAAAAGAAAAAGAGTACAAGTATAATCAACTCTATCTCAGAAAGCATAGTTTTTATATGGGTAGAGAAGAAACTGCCCCTGATGATAAAATTATTAAAACAGAAGTTCCTTTATACATTAAAGGAGATGAAGAAATAATTAAATCATTAGCAGTATTAGATTACTATGAAAAAATTGAGAATACTTTAAAAGAGATAATAAATAATATTAACAATCGTTCGTTCCAAATTAAGAATGCAATTGATTGGATGAAATATGCAAAAGGTTTAGATGGATAGTGATCTCATTATTAAAAAGAAAAATGAAGTATACTTGCAAATACATACACATCCACACATTGCGTATGAACTGACAGATCATTTTACATTTGAAGTACCTGAAGCAAAGTTCATGCCAGCGTATAGGCAAAGGCATTGGGATGGTAAAATTAGATTGTTTTCACCTGGTACAGGAGAACTGTATTGTGGATTAAAAGATTATGTGGTACAGTTCTGTGAAGAGCGAGGGTACGTTTATAATTTTGCGGACAAT
>Ga0208671_10000770_pt1 | contig 14907 bp, 10 predicted proteins | sample ColrivemetaGS759_FD_187606 | JGI IMG/M metagenome (GOLD analysis project Ga0208671, IMG submission 187606) | Estuarine microbial communities from the Columbia River estuary - Ebb tide ETM metaG S.759 (SPAdes) (version 2) | ecosystem: Environmental > Aquatic > Marine > Intertidal zone > Estuary ...
GTGCTTCATGCCGATAACAGCATTGATGCGGCGGCGGTTGAACGTGAATTTCCAGCCAGCCAGACCGAAGTAAATGAAGATGCAGAAAGCCTGTCAGAATCGGTTGATGCGCATATTCGGCGTTATTTCGACGCATTGAAAGGTGGCATGCCAGCCCCCGGCCTCTATGGCCGTATTTTGCGCGAAGTCGAACATCCGCTTATTCTTGCCACGTTAGAGGTAACCCGTGGTAATCAGGTTCGAGCCGCCGATATTTTGGGGTTAAACCGGAACACCTTGCGCAAAAAGATCAAGGATCTGAACATAAAGGCAGGCCGCTAAAATGTTGAAATCTAATGATCAAAATATATCAACGATTGCAAAAAAGGGCTGGTTTAGCGAAGACCGGCTAGCCTATATTTCGATCCTGTTTACCCTTGGTATGGGGGCGGCCACGGCCTATGCCTTGACCCGCGTTGACTATCTGTCAAACGATACCGATTTCGTGATGTGGTTGATCATTATTGATGCGCTGGCATTGGTCGTGCTCGGTACGCTTGTGGGGCGGCAGATCTGGCGCTTATGGTCGGAACGGCGCCAACGGCTTGCCGGTCACCAGCTGCATTGGCGGATGGCGGTTCTGTTTGGCGGGGTGACAACTTTTCCAGCGGTGATTGTGACGCTCTTTGCGCTTTTTGTTGTCGATTATTCGCTGCGGGGTTGGTTTGCCGAGCGCATTTCAACCGCGGTGAATGAATCGGTTCGTGTTGCCGAATCTTATTTTGATGAACATGCGCGTTCGATTTCTGGCGAAGTGCTGACGATGGCCAATGATATCAACCGCGAGGCCTATCGTCTGGTTGGTAAGGGCAATTTGATGGGGCGCTATCTCAGCGACCAGGCCGCGCTTCGTAATTTGTCGGATGCAATTATTTTTGATGGCACGGGGCAGGTTTTGGCAAAATCGCAATTTGCCTTTGCGATTACATTTACCAATCTTGAATCCAGCTGGGTCGAAAAGGCGCGAAAAGGCGAAGTGGTTATTCTTCGCGCCGATGAAACCAATAAATTGCGTGCTGTGGTGAAGTTGAACAGCTATGTCGATGCTTATCTTCTTGTTGGCCGTTTTATTGATTCAAAGGTTTTGCTGGCGATGGATCAAACGCGCCTTGCGGCATCAGATTACCAGCAGCTTGGGTTTCAACAGCTTGATCTTCAAATCAGCTTTGCGGTGTTGTTTGGTATTATTCTTCTGCTGATTCTGATTGCGTCCTTATGGATTGGATTGAATCTGGCAACGGCGATTGTTGGGCCGCTTGGCTCGGTTATCCATGTTGCCGAACAGGTGCGTGCCGGTAATTTGTCGCAGCGTGTCCCCGAAGATTTGCAGCTTGAGGAAATTTCGCGCCTTGGATCGGCCTTTAACCGAATGCTTGATGAGTTGGCGCGAAGTCGCGAACAGCTTGTTCAAGCCAATACCCAGATTGATCAGCGCCGTGAATTTACCGAGGCGGTTCTTGGCGGGGTGTCATCGGGTGTTGTTGGTCTTGATCGTGATGGCAAGGTTACATTGCCAAATGCGACCGCGCGGGAATTGCTTGGCAAAAATGACACTGACCTGATTGGCCAAAGACTGATTGATGTTATTCCTGAGTTCAAAGGCTTGTTGTCGATTATCAATCAGAAAAAGCGGCGCTTTGGCGAAGAACAGATTATTCTTCAGCGACAAAACAGCCATTTGATTCTGCGGGCGCGTATTGTCAGCGAGGTGATTGAAGGGCGGGTCATCGGCTATGTTGTAACCTTTGACGATGTTACCAGCCTGCTGAGTGCGCAGCGTAAGGCGGCTTGGTCTGATATTGCGCGGCGCATTGCCCATGAAATCAAGAATCCCCTGACGCCAATCCAGCTTGCATCTGACCGCTTGTTAAAAAAATACCGTCCAGATGAGCAAAAGGCGGCTGATCAATTCGAGGAATATGTTCGCATCATCATGCGGCAGGTGGATGATATTGGCCGTATGGTTGATGAATTTTCAGCCTTTGCCCGCATGCCACAACCCGAGATGGAGCGCCATTCTTTGCTGGATATCGTCAATGGGCAGATTTCTTTGTTTGCCAGCAAGGATTTGTCACTTGATGTTGAAATTGATGATGCCAAGCATGATTATGCAACGATTTGTGATGCTGGGCTGGTTCGTCAGGCGCTAACCAATTTGCTACAAAATGCCAAAGATAGTTTGCAGGAGCATCATGTCACCGCGCCAGCCATTCGCATTTCAATGGCCAGCGAAGATGATGTGATCGCCATCACCCTAGCCGATAATGGCCCCGGATTCCCAGAAATGGATCTTGGCAAATTGCTTGAACCCTATGTGACAACGCGGCAAAAAGGCACCGGACTCGGGCTTGCGATTGTCAGTAAAATTATGGAAGATCACGGCGGTAAAATGCATCTTGGCAAGGCTGATAGCGGCGGCGCATTGGTTTGTTTAAAATTTCCAATCCATACAACAACGCGTGATGGAAAGGTCAGATAATGGCTGATGATATTCTGATTGTTGATGATGAAAAAGACATTCGATCGCTTTTAAGCATGACGCTTGAAGATGAAGGATATGCCACTTTACAGGCGGCAAACGCTGATGAAGCGCGAACAGCATTGCTGGCGCAGCCGCCAAAATTGGCCATTCTTGATATATGGATGCGCAATTCCGATATGGACGGCATCGAATTGCTTGAATGGGTGAAATCAGTCTATCCGTCATTGCCGGTGCTGATGATTTCAGGGCATGGAACGATTGAAACCGCAGTTCAGGCCATTCGGCTTGGGGCTTATGATTTTATCGAGAAACCATTTAAAGAAGCCCGCCTGTTGATGATGGTTGAGCGGGCGCTTGATAATGCTCGTTTGGCGCGGGAAAATATCGAATTACGGGCGCGGGTTGATGATGGTGAAACGTCTGAATTAATTGGTAATTCGGCGGTGATGCGCACAATCCGCCAATCGATCGAAAAAATCGCCCCGACCGCGAGCCGTGTTTTGATCAATGGTCCGAGTGGAAGCGGCAAAGAATTGGCTGCCCGCAGCATTCACAGCCAGTCAGACCGCCGTCAAGAAAGGTTTGTTGTTGCCAATTGTGCCCGATTATCAACCGAACGTGTTGATGCCGAATTATTCGGTGCAGAAAGCCTGCAAAGCCATCGCCGTGTTGTTGGTTTGTTCGAGCAGGCGCATCGCGGGACATTGTATTTTGACGAAATTTGCGATTTGCCGCTGGAAACGCAAGGCAAGATTGTGCGCGCCGTCAATGAACAGCGGTTTCGGCGTGTTGGTGGTAATAGCGAAGTTGTGGTTGATGTACGGGTTATTTCGGCATCAAGCCGTGATCTGTCCTCTGAGATTAGCGCTGGTCGTCTTCGCGAAGATTTATATTACCGGCTTGGCGTGGTGCCATTATCAATGCCGTCACTTGCGCATCGGCGCGAGGATATTCCGGTTCTGGCGAAATATTTCACCAATCGCATTGCCAAATATGTTGGGGTCAAGCCCATTCGTCTCAGTGACGAGATTTTTGCTGCGATGCAGGGCTATGACTGGCCGGGCAATGTGCGGCAAATGCATAATGTGATTGAAACCTTGCTGATTATGGCACCAACCTGTCGGGCTTGATTTGCTCCCTGCTGAAATTCAGAATATATCGCGTCAAGGTGCCAATTCTGATACGGAACAATTAATGGCTTTGCCATTACGCGGCGCGCGTGAGGAATTTGAACGCGAATATTTGGAAACACAATTGCATAGATTTAATGGAAATATCTCGCGGATGGCAGCGTTTATCGGAATGGAACGGTCTGCCTTGCATCGCAAAATGAAATCGCTTGATATCGGAACAGATCTTCAAGAAGAGGGTAAAAAGACATGAAAATTGTCATCTGCGGCGCCGGACTTGTCGGCAGCGCCATCGCAAGCCATCTCTGCGAGGAACAAAATGATGTTACGGTTATTGATGCTTCGGCCGAAAATATCCAGCGCATTACCGATCAATATGATGTGCATGGTGTTGTCGGGGTGGCATCGCATCCTAATCGGCTTGCCGAAGCTGGCGTTCGTGATGCCGAATTATTGATTGCGGTAACCGAATCTGACGAGGTGAATATGGTTGCCTGCCAGATTAGCCATACGATTTTCAATACGCCGGTAAAAATCGCCCGTATTCGCAGCACCGCTTATCTTGATCCTGCCTTTGCCAGCCTTTACAGCCCGGAAAATCTACCCATCGATCATATCATTTCGCCTGAGGCTGAAGTGTCGGCGGCGATTAGCAACCAACTTCGCGTGCCAGGGGCATTTGATGTGCAAAATCTTTGTGACGGCAAAATGAATCTTGTTGGCGTCCAATGTACTGAAAACAGCCCCATTTTGGGGACGTCACTTCGCCACCTGACAAGTTTATTTCCTGATCTCAGCCTAACCGTTTTGGCGATCATCCGCGAAGGCAAGGTGATTTTGCCGCGGTCAGGCGTTGAATCAATGGAAACTGGCGACCGCGTTTACTTTGTTTGTGACAGTACGCATCTTGATCGCGCCATGGCCAGTTTTGGTCATGAAGAAGGCGAGGCGCGGTCGGTGGTCATTGCTGGCGGTGGTAGTATCGGATTGATGCTGTCACGGGAAATCGAGGCCAATTTCCATAATACGAACAACCAGATCATCGAACTTCATGCTGGCCGGGCAAAATCGCTTGCCGAGGAATTGCAAGGAACCGGCATTATCAATGGTGATGCGTTGGACAGTGCCATTCTTCGTGAGGCCGGTGTGCACAAGACCGAAACCTTTGTTGCGGTAACCGAAGATGACGAGGTGAATATCCTGTCCGCCTTGCTTGCCAAGCGAACAGGCGCAAAACATGCGGTGGCCTTGGTCAATATTCCAGGCTTTATTCCGCTTGTCAGCACCTTGGGCGTTGATGCGGTGATTAACCCGTCTCAAATCACCGTATCATCGATTCTGGAACATGTGCGCCGTGGCCGCATTCGTGATGTTCATCCAATTGTCGAGGATCTTGGCGAGGTTCTTGAAGCCGAAGCCTTGCCATCATCCTTGCTTGTTGGCAAACCGCTTCGGGCGGCCAAAATTCCCAAAGGGCTGGCGATTGGCGGGGTTTACCGCGACGGCAAGGCGATTGCGGTTCGCGGGGACACCGTGATTGAAGCTGGTGATACAGTGATCATCTTTGTTGTGCGTGGTAAGATTGCGCAGGTGGAAAAGCTGTTATCGGTTCGGCTGGATTTTTTCTAGGCGCAAACCTGTCCCATCGGGTGCATAACGAAAAACATATCCAAAAACCGCATCCATTTGACTTTAAATGACCCGCCTTGGCCGTGGCCGAAAAAGCCGGTGACGAAGCATTGTTTATTTTCATTTTTACCGTTAAGCTTTGGGTCTTCTAGGGGGGATAATAAGATGGCCAGTGAAAAGAGCCGCAATTTGCAAGAGATTTTCCTAAATAACGTTCGTAAGTCCCATGCCGCTGTTACGGTTTTTCTCGTAAATGGAGTCAAGCTGCAGGGAATTATAACATGGTTCGATAATTTTTCGATTCTCTTGAAGCGCGATCAGCATGTACAGCTTGTCTATAAACATGCAATTTCGACAATCATGCCCGTAGCGCCGGTTCAGCTGCAGGATTTTGATGACAAGGATATGGATATCGAAGGTGAATGACGCCGCGATTGAGCCGGTACTTGACAGACCATCAGCCAATCCCAAGCTAAAAGCCGCCATTGCCGATCTGTTGCGCGAATCTGCCGACAGGTTCATTGTGCCGCGCTTTCGAAATTTGCAATCGCAAGACATCGCCACCAAAACCAGCGACACCGATTTCGTTACCATCGCCGACCAACAGGCCGAAGCCTGGCTGGCCCCCAAATTATCAGTTTTGCAACCTGGATTTGTGATTGGCGAAGAAGCCGCATCGCTGACGCCGGCCATTCGTGATCATATACCGCTTGGTTATGGCTGGACGATTGACCCGCTTGACGGCACCAAGAATTTTGTCAAAGGCAAACAGGCCTTTTGCAGTATGGTGGCATTGCTGTGGAACGGTCAGCCGGTGCAAAGCTGGATCTGGCAACCGCTTACCCAAACGCTATTTTATGCCGCTGAGGGGCGGGGCGCTGTGCGCATCGACAAAAACGGTACAGCTAGCCTTCGTCTTGAAGACCGTTCAGATAATATTGATCTGATGTTTGGCTCGGGCAATAGCCTTGGATTGATTGAGCCGCAAAAAAGCGCGTTTCAGGCACGGTTACGATCGCTGGCAGGCCGCCGCTTTACCGGCAGCGCAGGCATTCAAGCCTGTTTAATCGCCAGCGGTGATGAAGATTTCCTGATTCACGGTAATTCAACGCCGTGGGATCATGCGCCAGTTGATTTGCTATGCCGTGAGGCGGGTGGTTATGCGGCGATGCTTCGCGATGAAAGCCGGTTCCACGTCGCCATGAAAGCGCCCTTTATGGCGGTGTCGAGCCAAGCTGGCTGGAACCGGTTGCGCGACGCGGTCTGGCGCGATTAATCAGATGTTTATTTGCGATCATGGGCCTTGGCATCCTGCCAATAGCCTTCCATCGTGTTCAGCGAAACGTCATTGAAATTTTTATGCTTTAATACAACCTGTTCTTCAACATAGTTAAATCTATTTTCAAACTTTAAATTGCAGTTTTGAAGTGCGGTTTCCGGATCAACGCCGGCCTTTCTTGCGAGATTAATAGCAACAAAAAGCAAATCTCCAACCTCATCTTGAATGCGTGTTTGGTCTTTGTTTTCACTGGCCAGTTCAACCGCCAATTCTTTGGCTTCTTCCTTCATTTTATCGAAAACTTGATCAATTTCGGGCCAGTCAAACCCGACCCGCGCAGCTCTTTTTTGCAATTTCAAAGCGCGAAGCATTGGCGGCAGGCCACGGGCAATGCCGTCAAGAAGCTTGATTTCGCCTTTTTGGGCGCGTTCGCGCGCTTTGATATCTTCCCAAAGCCCGTTTTGCGACTCCACCGATGGCCGATCATCATCGCCAAACACATGCGGATGGCGTGCCACCATTTTGTCCGAAATGCTTTTGGCCACATCAGCAAGCGCAAAACTGCCTTCTTCTTCGGCAATGCGTGCGTGAAAAACAACTTGTAGCAAAAGGTCGCCAAGTTCATCGCGAATAGCGTCGCGGTCGCCAATTTGAATGGCATCAGCGACCTCATAGGCTTCTTCGATCGTATAGGGGGCGATGCTGGCAAAATCTTGCGCAACATCCCATGGACAGCCGGTTTTCGGATCGCGAAGCCGGATCATGATCTGATACAGCCGATCGAGTTCATTTAAATGATTTGTCATGCTGGTCAGCCTATCAAAGCGATGATGGGTTGAACAATGAAAAGCAGCATTCATCTGATAGAATGTTTGGCCTTTGGGCAAATGACCGATCATGTAGGGGGGAATTGAAACCATTTGCTAAATCGGTGTAAAAAGCGCAAATAATGGAGGCGCGGCATCGCGCCGACCAAGGCATTCGCCTTTAGGTGTGTTTTGATGCTTGATAACAGGAATTGGTATGAATATCAGTGATAATGAACCAGAAATTGTAAAGCCCGGTATTTTCGCGCGGTTGCGTGGGTGGTTTTTTACCGGTCTTTTGGTCACGGCACCAGTTTTATTGACCGTCTATATCACATGGGCCGCGATTGAATTGATCGATGGTCAGGTGAAGAAGCTTATTCCGGCTTTTTCAACTTGGAGCCTTGGCGATATCCCGGGCGCAGGGCTTGTTGTTGGCGGCGTGATGATCACGCTGATTGGCGCGGTCGCCGCCGGTTTCTTGGGGCGCTGGATTATCCGGCTTGGCGAATCTTTGCTTAATCGCATGCCAGTGGTTCGCACGATCTATGGCGCCACAAAGCAGATTTTGGAAACCGTGATTTCAGCCCAGTCCGATGCGTTTCGCGAGGTGGTTCTTGTTGAATATCCGCGCCGTGGTTTGTGGGTTATTGGTTTTGTAACCGGCTCGACAAAGGGTGAAGTTGCCCGATTGGTTCCAGGGTCAAATGTAAATGTGTTTATCCCGACAACGCCAAACCCAACATCAGGCTTTTTGCTGTTTTGCCCGGTGAAAGATATCATCCATCTTGATATGACGAATGAAGAAGCGGTGAAGCTGGTTGTCTCGGGCGGTATCGTATCGCCGCCAGATAAAGCAAAAGATGCCGGTAAAGCTGCGCAAAAACCTGCTGCGAAAAAGACCGTTGCAAAAAAGCCTGCTGCGAAAAAGACCGTCGCAAAAAAGCCTGCTGCGAAAAAGACCGTCGCAAAAAAGCCTGCTGCGAAAAAGACCGTTGCAAAAAAAGCCGCGAAAAAGGCTGGTTAGGCGCAGATCTAGCCAGACGCTAAAAATTTGACCGCACTATCGCGTTCAAACAGGCTTAGCAGTAAATTCATATGTTTTTGGTCATTCTGCTCTAATGCACGGCCAGCCTCGCTTCGGGCAAGGCCAAGAAGATCGCGATGCGCCGCCAGATCGGCAAGCACAAATTCCGGCATGCCCGATTGACGTTGGCCCAAAAATTCACCCGGCCCGCGAAGTTCCAAATCTTCTTCGGCAATGACAAAACCATCATTCGTGTCGCGCATGACGCCAAGCCGTTTTGCGGCGGTTTCGCTTAACGCGCCATGATAGACCAAAAGACAGCTGCTTTGCTGATCGCTACGGCCAACACGGCCGCGCAGCTGGTGCAATTGCGCAAGGCCAAACCGTTCAGCATGTTCGATAATGATTATACTGGCTTCAGGCACATCAACGCCGACTTCGACAACGGTTGTCGCGACAAGCAATTGCGCTGTGCCATTGCGGAATGCCTGCATCGCGCTATCGCGTTCACCAGCTTTCATTTTGCCATGCGCAAGGGCAACAGTGATATCGGGAAGGGCGTGCGCCAACGCGGCAAACCGGTCTTCAGCCGCGGCAATGTCCAGCTTGTCAGATTCTTCAACAAGCGGGCAAATCCAATAGGCGCGTTTTCCCGCGCCAAGCGCGCGGCCAAGGCTGGAAATGACATCGCCCAAACGGTCACTTGGCAGAACGCGCGTGTCAATTGGCAACCGGCCAACCGGTTTTTCGTCAAGGCGGGAATGATCAAGATCGCCATAGGCGGTCATGGCGAGGCTTCGTGGAATCGGCGTTGCGGTCATCACCATTACATCAACATGCGCACCTTTTTCACCAAGCAGAATCCGCTGGCGCACGCCAAACCGGTGCTGTTCGTCAACAACCGCCAAACCAAGATCGTGAAACGCAACGGTTTCCGATAATAGCGCATGCGTGCCAACCACGAGTGACAGGCTGCCATCTGCCAGTTTTTCAAGCGTTGCTTTACGGCTTAGAACGGGCATATTGGCGGTGCCGGTTTTTGCGCTTGCCGTGCCGCGCCCCTGGCCGAGCAATAGGCCAATTTCGATATCAAGCGGGGCGAGCATCGCTTGAATGCTGGCATGATGTTGGCGGGCCAAAACTTCGGTTGGTGCCAAAAGCGCAGCCTGCGCCCCTGTTTCCATTGCCGTTAGCATCGCCCATAAGGCGACAAGCGTTTTTCCCGAGCCAACGTCACCTTGCAACATACGAAGCATGCGCTTTGGTTTGGCTTGATCGCTGGTGATTTCGTCAATCGCGCGGTTTTGAGCGCCGGTCATTGTATAGGGAAGGCTGGCGCGAAGCTTGCTGGTGATATGGCCATCGCCGCAATAGGGGCGGCCTGGCGTTGTCTCGGCGGCACTATGGCGCACCATTCGCATCGCCAGCTGATTTGCCAGCAATTCGTCAAAGGCAAGACGCGCCCGCACCGGACTGGTTGGCAATAGGTCAGTTGCATTTTTCGGGGCATGAACGGCGCGTATCGCCGTGGCAAAGTCGGGCCAGCCATGCTGTTGCATGATGGCGGGGGGGATCCATTCGGGTAAATCGGGAATGCGAGTCAAGGCATCGGCAATGGTGCGGCGTAGAATTTTTGGCGTTAAACCGGCCGTCAATGGATAGATTGGTTCAAAAATCGGCATTTTACTGGCTTGTGATGGCGGCAAAATATGATCGGGATGTGCCATTTGCACACGGCCTTGAAACAGCTCGACACGGCCACTGATAAGCCGGCGTTCGCCAATTGGCAGTTGTTTGGCCACATAGTCATCATGCGCATGGAAAAAAACCAGCTCCAGCGCGCCGGTTTCATTTTCGCAAAATACCCGGTATGGGCGGCGAACACCGCGCGGAGGGCGGTCATGTTTGATGACAAGCAAATCAAAAGTGGCAATAGCGCCATCATCCACATTGGCAAGCGATGGGCGCTGGCTGCGGTCAATCAGACCAATCGGCAAATGCCGCAAAACATCAATAACATGCTGTCCAACACGCTTTTCCAGCACCGATGCCAGCTTGGCGCCAACACCGGCAAGGCTGGTGGTCGAAGCAAAAAGCTGAAATATCTCGGCGGGGCGCTTTGGATGCACGATGCTTGTCTCCCTATTTGGCGGCGGCCGATCAATGCCCATCACCGACGAAATGATCGGGCACAGGCACGCTTGTGTCTAGGCATTATCGCCCATATCTGTTATCTCATGCCAGCCATTTGTTACTGTCATTTGCCAGCCAGCTGGTTTTTAACGGGCCACGCTATGCGTTTTCGAAAAACCGGTTTTAAAAAGGAAGTTGTTTATGTCGTCGCCAGCTGCACCGCCTGCTATGCCTGAATTGTCAAACCGTGTTCGCCGTTTGATTTATCAAGCCAGCTATACCGGCATGAAAGAAACCGACCTTTTGCTTGGGCATTTTGCCAAAATGCATTTACCGCATCTCAATGATACAGATCTAACTGATTTTGAAAATTTGCTCGAGGCGGGTGATCCTGCGATCTATGCTTGGGTGATGGGCAATGCGCTGCTGCCCGAGGCTTATGACACGCCTGTTTTTCATTTAATTAAAGAGTTCAAAAAAGAACATTAATTACATGAAAAACATCAATAAAATTAATATATCAAAAGATATTTGGGGAGCGCCTGATGGGGTAGCTTCGCTGGCGCTTTTGCAGATCGCTTTGACCGGTAAATCCTTTGTTTATGTGGCGCGGGACGATGCCCGTATGACGGCAATGGCCGATAGTCTGGCGCGGTTATCGCCCGATCTGCGCCTTCTCGCGTTTCCGGCTTGGGATTGTTTGCCGTTTGACCGACTGTCGCCGCAAGGTGGGCTAGTCGGGCGCCGGATTGAAACGCTTGCCCAGCTTGCCAGTGATACGGGAACGCGGCCAACCATCTTGCTGACCACCATTAATGCGGTTTTGCAGCGCGTGCCCCCAAAGACCTATTTTACCGATAGCAGTCTGGTGATTACCGCGGGTCGGGCAACCAGGGATTTGACAAATGGGCAAACGCTTGGGCCTGCCGCCTTGGCTGATTATCTAGCTGGCCAGGCTTATTTGCGAACTGATACGGTGCGGGAAACGGGTGAATTTGCCGTTCGAGGCGGCATTCTTGATGTGTTTCCACCCGGACAAACAACACCAGCGCGGCTTGATTTTTTTGGTGATGATGTTGAAACGATCCGCAGCTTTGATCCGGCCACCCAGCGCAGCATTGGCAAGCTCGAGACTCTGATTTTGCGGCCAGTCGCCGAATTTATGATGAATGAGGTAACGATTGCGCAATTTCGCACAAGCTATCTGTCGCTATTCGGCGCCACTGCCAGCCGTGATGCGCTTTATGAATCAGTATCGGCAGGGCGAAACCATCCGGGTATTGAACATTGGTTGCCGCTATTTCACGGCAATTTGGCCTGTTTGACCGATTATTGTTCGGGTTGGCCGGTTGTGCTGGATCACGAGAGCGATGCCGCCATTGCCGCACGTTATGCGCAGATTCATGATTTCCATGAGGCGCGTCTGGCGCATGGAAATGATGATACGGCAAGCCCGTACCGGCCATTGGCACCGGAAAAGCTGTATCTATCGCAAACCGAAACGGGTCAGTTATTCGAGCGGGGCAAGGCTTGTCGCCTATTTGCCTTTGCCCCGATGCCGGGTGGCACGCAAGATGGTGGGCAAGATGGCGCACAAGATTCAGCCAATCCCGATCAAGCTGTGGCGCAGGATGCTGGCGGGCGGGCGGCAATCCGCCTGATTAAAGTTGAAGGCAATAGTGCAGTTCCTGAATTGGCTGCCTTTGTTAAGGCCGAACGCAGCGCCGCCAAACGCCCGATTATTGTTGCCTGCAGTTCGCCCGGGGCGGCAAGCCGGTTAGCCGATTTGTTGGACGGGCATCTTGGTGCGGGTGCGCTGCAACCGCTTACCGCCATTGAAGATGCGGCATCTGGTGGTTTCTATGTGATGCAATGGCCGCTTGAAACAGGGTTTCAAACCGATCATCTGGTGGTGGTCTCCGAGCCGGATATTTTTGGCCAGCGTTTATCACGGCCACAATCAAAACGCGCCAAAGGTGATGAATTTCTGCGCGAGGTCAGCGTTCTTGAGACAGGTGATCTTGTGGTTCATGCCGAACATGGCATCGGCCGCTATGAAGGGCTGACCATCATAAACAGCGCTGGCGGCGACCATGATTGTCTTCATCTTGTTTATTCTGGCGGCGATAAATTATATCTGCCGGTGGAAAATATCGAGCTGTTGTCACGCTATGGCAGCGCCGGTGGCGAGGCCCAGCTTGACAAGCTAGGCGGTGTTGCGTGGCAGGCGCGTGTTGCCCGCATCAAGGGCCGTGTTCGGATTATGGCCGAACAGCTTATCAAGATTGCGGCGGCGCGCTATCGTGCGCGGGCCGAACCTTTGATTGCCGAAGATGGCAGTTTTGGTGAATTTTGCGCGCGTTTTGCCTTTACCGAAACCGAAGACCAGTTAAATGCGATCAATGATGTTGTTGATGATTTGGCGTCGGGCAAAGCCAGTGACCGCCTGATTTGCGGCGATGTCGGCTTTGGCAAAACCGAAGTGGCGTTGCGCGCAGCCTTTATTGCGGCAATGGCGGGCTATCAGGTGGCTTTGGTGGCACCAACAACATTGCTGGCACGCCAGCATGGCAAGGTCTTTGTCGAACGTTTTGCCGGTTTTCCGGTCAAAATTGGCGTGTTGTCCCGGATGACATCAACAGCCGACGCCAAAATTATTCGTGAAAATATTGCCAGTGGTGAAGTTCAAATTGCCATTGGCACGCATGCGCTTTTGGCAAAATCGATTGAGTTTAATCATCTTGGTCTTTTGATCATTGATGAAGAACAGCATTTTGGCGTTGGCCAGAAGGAACGGCTAAAAGAGCTTCGCGGCGATATTCATGTGTTAACGCTGTCAGCAACGCCGATTCCACGCACGCTACAAATGGCGCTGTCAGGTGTCCGCGAAATGTCATTGATTGCAACGCCGCCGGTAGACCGGTTGGCGGTTCGTACCTTTGTTGGCCCGTGGGATGGCGTCGTTCTTCGTGAGGCAATTCAGCGGGAAATGTTCCGTGGCGGGCAGATATTTGTTGTTTGTCCGCGTATTGATGATATGCAGCGGGTTTATGACCGGATTGCCAAGCTCGCGCCCGAAGCACGGGTTATTTCAGCGCATGGGCGAATGCCAGCCAATGAGCTTGATCAGGTCATGACACGATTTGCCGATGGTGAAGCCGATATTCTGCTATCGACCAATATTGTTGAATCGGGAATTGATATCCCCTCGGCCAATACGATGATTATTCACCGCGCTGATATGTTTGGCCTGTCGCAGCTTTACCAGCTTCGTGGCCGTGTTGGACGCGGTCGCCAGCGCGCTTATGCCTATTTGACATCCGATCCGCAACGGCTGTTAAGCCCGCAGGCGCGGCGCCGTCTTGAGGTCATGCAAACGCTTGATACGCTTGGTGCCGGATTTACGCTGGCATCTTATGATATGGATATTCGTGGTGCGGGAAATCTGCTTGGCGATGAACAATCGGGCCATGTTCGTGAAGTCGGGGTAGAGCTTTATCAAGAAATGTTGCGGCAAGCTGTTGATGCTGCCAAATCTGGGCGTGGCGGCGAAAGCGAAGATGATGCAAAGCCAGCCTGGACGCCGCAAATCAATCTTGGGCTGGAAATCCGGCTACCTGAATCCTATGTGCCGGATCTGACCGTTCGGCTGTCGCTTTATCGCCGTATTGCCGATCTTGCTGACCCACAGGCAACCGATGTGTTAATTGCCGAGCTTGTTGACCGTTTTGGCGGTTTGCCTGATCCGGTCAAAAATCTGTTTTCGGTGATCGAATTAAAACAATTATGCCGTTTGGCAAATATCGAAAAAATTGATGCAGGGCCGAAAGGATTGTCATTGGCATTCCGCGACAATCATTTTGCACGTCCTGATGCGTTGATTGGCTGGATTGCCGGACAGGGCGGACGGGTTCAGCTTCGTGCCGATCATCGTCTGGTAGTGGCAACGCCAATTCCAACGCCCGAGATGCAGCCCGTGGCCTGTAAAACCGTTTTGCAAGACCTTGTAGCGCTGTTATAGCTGGCGGCCGGAGTAGATGCTGGCATTCGCCACCGGTTATTTTGCCGGTTTGGCAAGACAGCCATCAATCGCGGGGATTAAATGTTCAGGCATATGCGCGCCGGCAATGGCATATTGGCCCGCAAAAATCATAAAAGGAACGCCATCGACCCGAAGCTGGCGCGACATTTCGATATCATTCGCAATCTGCCGGTCAAGGGCTGGATCGGCAAGGCTGGCCGGATCAATGGCAAACCCTTGCTCTTGGGCGATTTGGGCAAGTTCATCATCATCGCCAATATCGCGGCCATCAATAAAATAGGCTTTGAAAAACGCCTCGCTTAAATCATGACCTTCAGCCGCAGCCGCAGCGGCAAGCAGA
>Ga0208671_10000783_pt1 | contig 14815 bp, 17 predicted proteins | sample ColrivemetaGS759_FD_187606 | JGI IMG/M metagenome (GOLD analysis project Ga0208671, IMG submission 187606) | Estuarine microbial communities from the Columbia River estuary - Ebb tide ETM metaG S.759 (SPAdes) (version 2) | ecosystem: Environmental > Aquatic > Marine > Intertidal zone > Estuary ...
AAAAAAATTCAAAATCAGATATTTCTTTTGGTGTTTCAAATAAGAACAAACCATTTATTAGCAATTCATCATTAGACAATGTTCTAGGTGTTGTAAGTTTATTAATAAATAAACTTAAAATGGTAAACATAAAGATTAAAATTATTATTAAATTTTTATTTACTGCTTTCATTAGATCAAGTAGTGATCGCATAGCAAAGCTACAAAAATTAGGAAAATATAATAGATAGAAAAGTTAAAAGTCTTCATTGCAACAACATCATCGTCGCTAAAATATAATTTTATGGAGTAGTACATAAATATGGAACTTAATACTATTGCTGAAATCAAATATATAAATCCTGACATTAAAACTATATAGGGCAAAACACTAACTATAAAAAGAATGATTGTGTACAAAACTATTTGAAGCTTTGTGAAAGCAACCCCATGAGTTACTGGAAGCATTGGAATTGATTCTTTAGCATATTCCTCTTTTCTGTAAATTGCTAAAGCCCAAAAATGTGGAGGAGTCCACACAAAGATAATCAATACTAGTAAAAGAGCATAGGGGTCGATAGTATTTGAGATAGCTGCCCATCCTAATAGGGGCGGGGCGGCTCCAGCCAATCCCCCAATTACAATATTTTGAGGGGTAGCTCTCTTTAAATAAACAGTATAAATAAATGCATAGCCTATTAGAGAAGCTAGCGTTAGAACCATTGTTAACGTATTTATATAAATATATAAGATCAAGGCTCCGAAAACCCCAATCACAAAGGCAAAAGAAGAGGCATGAAAAACACTTAACTCGCCCTGCGGTAAGGGTCTTTGGTCAGTTCTTGTCATTGCAGCGTCTGCATTTCTATCAATAACCTGATTTATAGCTGCAGCTGATCCTGAGCATAGAGCTATGCCAACCAATGCAACTATAATAGTTGAGATTGAGCTAACAGAATCTTCAGCCAAAAGCATGCCAACTAATGCACATATCAGCATCATATAAACCACATTTGGTTTGCAGAGCAGATAGTAGCTTCTAATTAGCTTCATTTTTTCCAAGCTAAATAATTGATAGAAAATACTGTGAGGAGCAGAAGTGCTGCCACTAAATTATGGGCTATTGCTACATAAAGAGGCAGAACATAAACAACATTAATAATTCCAAGACTGATTTGCGTTAAAAGCAAAATACCTAGAGTAGATGCTAAAGGCGCTGCATTTGAAAACCATAGTTTAGACATAAGAATTAAAAACACTAAAGTTACAATTAATGCCGAGACTCTGTGAGAATAATGAACTGCTACTCTTGAGGGGTTATCTAGAAGACCATATAAATAGTTTGGGCCTACTTCTTGATTTAAATTAAAACCATTTTTAAAATCCATATCCGGCAAATAACTTCCTTGACATGTCGGGAAGTCAGCACAAGCTAAAGATGCATAATTTGTACTAGTCCATACTCCTAAAAAGATTTGTATTATTAAAACAAACAATGCCACCCCTGCTATCCCCTTTAATTTTGGTATAGCCATCTTGTTCAAAATTTGAAAATTTCCAGCCTTTAAGAATATTAGGAAGAAAAGCGTAAGAGTAGTAAAGCCTCCAAATAAATGGCCTGTAACTATAATAGGTAATAATTTTAGGCTAACTGTTAGGTAGCCAAAAAGACCCTGACAACATATAAATATTAAAAGTCCAATCGTCCAAGCTCTTATTTTTTTATTTTCATTTTGTTTAAAAGAAAAATACACCAATATTATTGCTAAAAAACCTAGAGCTGCTGCAAAGTATCTATGAACAACTTCTGGAATGGCTTTACTAATATCATATGGAAACATAGGGTACCTGCTCTCTGCTAATGCTATCTCTGCTTCATTCGTTGGAAAAACAATAAAGCCATAACATCCGGGCCAGTCAGGACAACCCAGACCAGCGTCAACAAGTCTTGTCCATGCACCAAGTGCAATAACGACAAATGCTAAGCATATGCCAAATAAAGATAAGTTTTTTATATTATTCATTAAATTAATACCTTAAGATCTTTTAAAATTTTCTTTGGATCCGTTCCGGGATCGAAATACATAACTGCTCTTCCATATGGATCAATTATAAATATAGGATTTTCTTGAAACATATCAATAGCAGAATTTTTTTGAAGTACATTGATAAGAACCCCATTTTTATCATTCACTAGCTCTGTTCTAGGATACTCCGCTATTAAAATATCAATGTCATTTTTTATGAGCTGATTTGAAAAAAAAGCAACTCTCTTTGCCCTAAATATATCTCTATTCAAAGCTACATTTAATTGTCTCATCAAATATAAAGATTCATTAGCCTTTGTGGTATCAGTTATATAAACTCCCATCACCCACTTTCCGTCTTCGAACTCCATTAAATTATTGTCTTTAGAAGTGCTAAATTGATCAAAATTAAAATAGCTCTTAAAAAAAGTACCGTTGTTCTTTGTTCCTTCAGGCGAATAACCTAAAGAAAAATACAACGATGAAAACGTTACAACTAATATAGGTGTCAACAATAATATTGCTAAAAAAACTTTACTTTTCATTCTTCTTATACCCCAGCCATATAAACATAAAACATAAAACAAGAAACATTGTGAACCATTGCGCTGAATACCCATAATGTTTTGCAGGCATCATGTTTGTTGGAATAATTTTTAAATACTCGAGACTATTCTTGAGTATCGGATCTGCTACTAAAATAAATGATGCCAAAGAATCATTATATTCCTTACTGACTACTTTGAGGTTTTTAGTCTGTGATACTTTTGGCCATTTTTCTGACACTAATTCATCTGATAATACAAAACCCAGTTCAGGATCTTCAAGTGTCCCAAAAACTTTTTCTTTAATATTATTTATTTCAATATTCGGGAGAGTCTGTCTAGATGCTTCTCTTGATATCCAGCCTCTGTCAACTAAAATAAAAATATCTAAATTATCTATCTTGAGAGGTGTTAGAACTTTATATCCTGCAATTCCTCTATTAATAACATTATCAACTAGTATTTGCCTTGTGTTATCCCAAGTGCCATTTATATAAACCTTGTCCCATTTTTTAGAATTGTCAGAAAAAGCTGATGCATCTTTCTTTAAATTGTTTTCAAACTCCGAAATGATTTTTGCTTTTGCTTGTCCTCTCTCAATTTGCCATAGGCCTAAAGCAAAAAATACAGATGCAAAAAAAATGAAAAAGATTGTAATGCTCTTTCCTGGGTTAAATTTCTTTGATTTCATATCTAAAATTTGTATTTGCTTTAAAATAACTTAATGATAAAAACTCTAATATATATCGATGTATTCTTAATAATGGTATCACTTGCTAGCGGTCTTTACTTTCTAATAGTTGATCAAGGTAAGACTGATAGCAAGAGAACGGTTTATAGCCTTGGTTTTAGAGTTACCTTAGCTGTCATACTTGTAATACTTGTAACAATTGGCTTAATAACTGGTGAGCTAGGAAATAATGTCCCTTGGGAAGGTTCTTAGTTACAGTATATATACGAACAAGAACAGCATTACCCATACCACATCAACAAAGTGCCAATACCATGAGGCAGCTTCAAATCCAAAATGATCATGATCTTCAAAATGACCTGCAAAAACTGATCTGGCCAACATTACTGCCAGCATAATTCCACCCATCATAACGTGGAATCCGTGGAAGCCGGTTAACATAAAGAAAGTCGATCCATAAATACCTGAATTCAATGTTAGCCCATAATGAGTATATGCTTCATAATACTCAGCAGCTTGCAAGAAAACAAAAATTACAGCAAGCGTCACCGTAATTCCCAAGAAACGATGAAATTTCTTTCTATCTCCATTTTTAAGGCCAACATGTGCAAAATGTACAGTAACACTAGAACTTAACAGAACAATAGTATTCCATAATGGTAGCCACTTTAGTGCATCTTCCCAACCAGGCCAAGCCATACTTGTAAAACCAATATCTTTATATGCAGCCCCTTTATCTGGTGTTTCTATTAATGGCCATGCGGATTCGAATCCATCCCACAGATCAAGTGCAGCAACGCCAACACCATTTTCACCTTCTCCTCCAAGCCAAGGTACAGCAAAATTTCTAACATAAAATAAAGCACCAAAGAAAGCAGCAAAGAACATTACTTCAGAGAAAATAAACCATGCCATTCCATAAACATATGAGGTTTTTAATTGATTACTATCAAGGCCTGCTAAATGTTCTTTAATGACCTGTCTAAACCAAAAGAATAAAGTAGTGAAAAGGGATGCGAAGCCTGCATATAAAATATAAACAGAATTACTTTCAGAGTCACCAAGACTATTAATTGTACTGCTGGCCCCCATAACCAATAGGAACAACGAGAATGCCATAAAAATTGGGAATCTACTTTGATCTGGTACGTAGTAGTTTTGTGTACTCATTTTCTAGTGCTCCATATCATAGTCATGATGAGCAATTGCTTCGTCATCATATTCTGTAATATCAAAAATTGTATAAGATAAAATTATATTTTCAATAGTGCCAGGAAGCTCGTCTGATACAAGTAATTTTACTGGTAATAATGCTTCTTCTCCAGGTGCTAACTCTTGTTGTTCAAAACAAAAACACTCTAGCTTTTTTAAATGTGCGGCTGCATTTGATGGGGCTACACTTGGCACTGCTTGAGCCGTCATTTTTTTATCTGTTGTATTTTTTACGTAAAAAGTTGCTGTATAGTACTGACCTGTTGAAATTGTCATAACTTCTTTAGAGGGCTCAAAGGTCCATGGCATATTTTCATTATTAGTAGAAATAAATTGTAATCCAAGGGGTCTACCTTCATCTGTTAGTAGCTTTTCAGCACTTTCGGATTGAAATACTTTTCCATTTATCCCAGTCACTTCACAAAACACATCATACAAAGGCACAAGCGCGAAACCAAAGGCAAACATTAATGGCACTGCAATTATAAGGCGCCTTAAGGTTTTTTTAGCTTCAGGATTCATTAGTCAACCTTAGGAGGTGTTGTAAATGTATGATATGGAGCTGGTGAAGCTACAGTCCACTCAAGACCTCTAGCACCTTCCCAAACTTGATCGGTCGCTTGTTTACCACCCATTACTGTTTTAACAACAATAAATAGAAATAAAATTTGAGACACTCCGAATAGAAATGCTCCAACGGTTGATACCATATTCCAATCAGCAAATTGAAGAGCATAGTCAGGGTACCTTCTGGGCATACCAGCTAAACCTATAAAGTGTTGAGGGAAGAAAGTTACATTAACTCCAATAAATGATAACCAAAAATGTAGTTTACCCAATCTTTCGTCATACATATTTCCACACCATTTTGGAATCCAGTAATAAACAGCAGCCATAATTGAGAAAATGGCTCCAGGTACAAGCACATAATGGAAATGTGCGACAACAAAATATGTATCGTGGTATTGGAAGTCTGCTGGAGTAATTGCAAGCATCAATCCAGAAAATCCACCCATGGTAAATAAAACAACAAATGCTATAGCAAACAACATCGGAGTTTCAAAAGTTATAGATCCTTTGAACATTGTTGCAATCCAGTTAAAGACTTTAACACCTGTCGGAACTGCGATTAACATCGTAGCCCACATGAAAAATAATTCAGCAGCAAGTGGCAGACCAACTGTAAACATGTGATGAGCCCATACTACAAAAGATAGAATGGCAATCGAAAGCATTGCCCAAACCATAGAAGAATAACCGAAAAGCTGTTTTCTTGAAAAAGTTTCTATTATGTGAGAAACAATTCCAAATGCCGGCAAGATCATTATGTATACTTCTGGGTGACCAAAGAACCAAAAAATATGTTGGAATAATACAGGATCACCACCACCAGCTGCATTAAAGAAACTTGTACCAAAATGTATGTCCATAAGCATCATTGTTACGGCTCCTGCAAGAACCGGCATAACAGCAATTAACAGATATGCAGTTATTAACCATGACCATACAAACAATGGCATTTTCATTAATGTCACGCCTGGTGCTCTCATGTTCATGATCGTCACAACAACATTAATTGCTCCCATAATTGATGAGGCTCCCATAATATGAACTGAGAATATAAAAAATGTTACGCTTGGTGGCGCATAAGTTGTAGATAACGGTGCGTAGAAGGTCCAACCAAAATTAGGTGCTCCGCCCTCCATAAATAATGAAGACAATAAAATAAAGAAAGCAAAAGGCAATATCCAGAAACTTAAATTATTCATTCTTGGAAGAGCCATGTCTGGTGCTCCTATCATCATTGGTACTAGCCAATTTGCCAATCCAACGAATGCAGGCATAACACCACCAAAAATCATTATTAAGCCATGCAGGGTAATCATTTGATTATAGAATTCTGGTTGAACTATCTGCATACCTGGCTGAAATAATTCAGCTCTAATTACCATTGCCATTGCTCCTCCAATTAGGAACATTGCAAAGCTAAACCATAGATATAAAGTCCCTATATCTTTGTGGTTAGTTGTATAAAGCCACCTAGTTAAACCCTTAGCAGGTCCATGATGGTGGTCATCATGATGATTTTCTATTACTGCGCTCATATTTTTCTATCTCTCTTTAATATTAAATCTTTGGTTTTTTATAATCTACGATATCTTTGGGGACTACGATTTCACCGTCACCATTATTTTCGTTGCCCCATGATTGACGTGTGTATGTTATAACTGCTGCTAGTTCAACTTCTGAAAGGTAACTGAATGAATTCATTGCAGCACCTTGAACACCTTCCATAAGAATTTCTATATTTCTTTCTTTGTCATTTAGAACTATATCGCTACCAGCAAGAGCTGGAAATATACCTGAAATTCCCTGACCATTTGTTTGATGACATGCCACACAATTAACTGCATATACACTCTCACCTCTAGCTACCAACTCTTCGGCAGTCCAATCTTTAGTAGTTAACTCTGCCATCTTCATAGCTGCTTCTCTCTTTCCAGAAACCCATTCATCATATTCACTTTGCTCAACTACCTTAACAACAATTGGCATAAACCCATGATTTTTTCCACATAACTCAGTACATTTTCCTCTGTATATACCTGGCTTATCAACTTTGGTCCATGCGGTATTAACAAAACCTGGAATAGCGTCCTGCTTAATTGCAAAAGCCGGCATCCACCAAGAATGAATTACATCATTAGCGGTTATCAAAAATCTTACTTTTTTACCTACGGGTATTACAACCATTTCGTCAACTTCTTGCAAATAGTTTTCACCCTTTGGTACGAGATTATTAATTTCATCCATGTCTGTTGATAGGTTGGAGAAAAAGCTTACATCATCCTCTAAATAATTATATTGCCATTTCCACTGATAGCCAGTGACCTGGATATTTAAATCTCCAGCCTCATCGTCATAAATTTTTACAAGCGTCTTCGATGCTGGAATAGCCATAGCTATTAAAATTAAGAAAGGGATTATTGTCCACGCAATTTCAACTTTGTGATTTTCGTGAAAAGTAGCTGCTACTGGATTCTTCTTCTTTGTATGAGCATACATCGAATAAAACATGACGCCAAAAACTACAACACCTATCGCAACACATATCCAAAAAATAAGCATATGCAATTCAAAAACTTCATTGCTTATGTCTGTAGCGCCTCTTGTCATATTAAGAGCAAACCAGTCTGCTTTCATTGGAACTGAAAAAATTAAAAGTGCGGAAATGATTTTATTCTGCAAATTATGTAAATATTTAAAAGACATCTTTATCCCTTTAGTGTGCTATTCAAAAATAAAACTTATTTATATACAATTATAAGGTATATTTATAATTAAAACAAAATATAGACTATAAATTGCGCTGCATATGATATCTTTTTGTCGAGTTTTTTACTAGCTTTTAGATTTTTTATAATCTTGAATATTGATAACGTTTATTGCCTGATCTTTGTTTTTAATTTCTTTAGGTCTTTCTTCAGTAAAATTGCATTTAACACAGTAAATTAGATTGTTTTCAGCATTTATAGCAATTGTGTCTTTAGCTCCGCACGAGGGGCATGTTGCACCAGCAATAAATTGCACCATTTTCATTTTGCAAGACTCTTTAAATCTTCTGAAACCCTATCAATTTGTGGGTTTACCCCAAACCATAATTTAAAAGATTGTGCTGCTTGATTGACCAACATACCAGTTCCATCGTGCACGCTTTTTGAGAACTCTAATGCCCACTCACAAAAGGGTGTTTTACCTAGAGAGTAGTTCAGGTCATAAAAGATTGTTTTATTAGTGATAATGATTTCTTTCGGAGGATTGAATGATCCCGTTAGGCCTGCAGAACTCCCATTGATAATTATGTCATACCGTGTATCTTCTTGGCATCCATACTCAACATTATGATTAGGATAATTTGAACACAATCTAAGAGCTTTCTCTTTAGTTCTATTGAGTATATTGATTTTTGATGGTTCACTCCTCACCAACCTAAATAAAATACTCTCAACAGCAGCACCAGCTCCAACAATTAATATATTTTTTCCGGCAATATCTATTTCTTTGTGTTTTAAATCTGTCATAAAACCCATGCCATCTGTAGATTCAAGTTTAAAATTTCTATTGCTTTTAGTAATAGTATTTACTGCGTTAATAAACTTTGCCTCTTCAGAAATTTCACCTTCAATATTTGCTGCAAGATTTTTAAGAGGCAGTGTGACATTTAGACCCCTTGATGATTTGTCTGAAAAAAACTCTGAGATAAAATTATCAAAATTACCGTCTTCAACCTTATAGGCTTGATAATCTATGTTTAGATTTTGCTCTCTTGCAAAACGAGAATGTATAAACGGTGACAAAGAGTGTTCAATGGGGTTGCCAATAACACCAAGTTTAAATTTTTTAGACATTCCAATCCTTATTAATAAAACTAAGCAATCGTTTTTCCATTTTTAAATAGTCTTTGTCTTTTTTATAGGACCATTTAACATCACTTGGAAGTGATGCGAGTATTGACTCTATTCTTCCATTTGATTGCAAGCCAAACGCAGTACCTCGATCATAGGTTAAATTGAATTCAGCATATCGCCCCCTTCTATAAAGCTGGAAATCTTTCTGGGCTGTGGTGTATTTATTACTATCTCTTTTTCTAGCAATTGAATTATATGAATTCTTGTACTGATTTGCAGTAGACGAAAGGAGAGAAAGAGTTTTTTCAAGACTTAGCTTTGAGAAATTATCAAAAAAAATGCCGCCTATTCCTCTTCTTTCTTTTCTGTGAGGTATGTAAAAGTATTCGTTACAATTTTTTGCAAATTTTTTGTATAGACTCTTGTTAAATTGATCTAAGCAATCTTTTGCATCCTTATGCCACTTAATACAGTCTATTTTATATGGGAAAAATGGTGTAAGATCATAGCCTCCGCCTGACCACCAATCTTTAACCTCTCCATTTTTTTTCAATATGCAAAATAGTCTTATGTTCATGTGGCTTGATGGCACGTATGGATTTTTAGGATGAGAAATTACCGAAACGCCCATTGCTTGATATCCATTATTTGAAGATTTCACTAAAGAATTTCCCAAGGCAGCTTGTGGTAATTCTTTTCCTTTAATTGAAGAAAAATTTACAGCACAATTATCAAAGAAAGTACCGTTCTGAATTGTAAAAGTCTTGCCGCCTCCACCCTCAGGTCTTTTCCATTTATCAAGAGTAATGATTGCTTTTTTAGATTTTTCTAAACTCTTAAAAGAGTCAATAATATTTGAATGAGATTTTCTAAAAATTTTCTCTAGCTCATTATTCATTTTAGTTTCTAATAATTTCTCTTGAGTTCAAGTCTATGATTCTTGTTGGTTTTATATTGTTGCCCAGTTTAGCATTATAAAAACCCACGTCTTCATGATGAAACGTCTTAATTAAATCTTCAACTAAATCTATATTTTTCTCTCCAGATATATTTGCTGACGTTGATACAAAAAGACCATTAAAACTTTTAAATAGAGCTTTTATAGGATAGTGATTACTTACTCTTATAGCAATTTTTCCACTATCATTTTTAAGATGGCTCGGAATATTATCATTGTAATCAACCAATAAGGTTGTTGGTCCAGGCCATATACTATTAATAAAATTCAAGTCAAGATCGTCAGAATTTCTAATGTATTTTTTAACTTCCTTTAAGGACTTTGCAAGCAATATAAAGCTTTTATTTCTTGGTCTTTTTTTTAATTCATAAACTCTTAAAAAACTCTTTTCATTTAATGCGTCACAACCAATACCCCAAACACCTTCGGTTGGATGCAAAAGTATTTTACCGTTGGTTAACCAACTTGCTGATGAAAAAACATCTAAAGAATTATTATACAATTAGGAGTTAAGGGCCTTATCCTTTTTAAGAACTTCTTCTCTCATATTATTTTTATAATCATGAAGTTTTTGTGAAAGTTCAACATCTGACGTTGCTAATATTTGAACAGCAAGAATTGCACTATTTTTTGCGCCTGCTTTACCTACTGCGACAGTAGCAACAGGAACTCCAGGAGGCATCATAGCAGTTGACAATAATGAGTCTATTCCGCCCATTCCTCCAGATTCTATTGGAATGCCTATAACAGGCCTAGTTGAATGCGCTGCTACAGCACCTGCTAAATGAGCAGCCATACCAGCTGCAGCTATAAAAACCTTACATCCATTGTTTTCAGAAGTTTTAATTAGCTCCATTACTTCATGAGGTGTTCTATGAGCTGACATTACATTTTTTGTAAAATTAACTCCAAAAGACTCTAAAATAGGGAAAATTGCCTCTACTACAGGCAAATCAGAGTCTGAACCCATTATAATTGCTACATCTGTGCTTGAAATTGTCATATTGTTTAAATTTTGTAGTTGTTAAGTATACAAGTCGATTATAATGCTGGAAATGACAAAAAACATGATTTTATGGCAGAAAAACTAAAAATTTTAAAATTTCCTGATCCGAGGTTGAGAACTGTTGCCAAAAAAGTTACAAAATTCGACAAATGTTTAGAAAAATTATCAGAAGATATGCTTTATACAATGTATGAAGAAAATGGTATTGGATTAGCAGCATCTCAAGTGAATAAACATATCAGACTTATAGTTATGGATCTAAGCGAAGATCGAAATGAGCCTATGGTATTTATAAATCCTGAATATACCATCTTAGATAAAGATTCAGTATCATCCTTTGAAGAGGGGTGTCTTTCAGTTCCAGGCTTTAACGAAGAAATCATTAGACCAGATAAGATTAATCTTACTTGGCAAGATTTAAATGGAGAATTTTATTCAGATAAGCCTAATGGATTGTTAACTATATGCATCCAACATGAAATGGATCATTTGGCAGGAAAATTAATGGTTGATTATATAAGCCCCATAAAAAGAGATCGTATTAGAAAAAAGCTGTCAAGATAGCAGATTTTAATAGATATTAGGAGAACATAAACGATTATATGAACATTTTGTATGCTGGAACTCCTAATCCTTCTGCGAAGATATTAAAAGCATTGTGTGATAATCCATCTATAAACGTTGTGGGAGTACTTACGAAGCCTGATAAAGCTCAGAAAAGGGGCAGCAGGTTAGTGCAATCACCTGTCAGCATTGAGGCACAGAATAGAAACCTAAATATATTTAAACCTGATAATCTTAATACCATCAAGCTCAAACAATCAATTGAAGCTTTGAGCGTAGATTTTATTGTTGTTGCTGCTTATGGGAAGATCTTACCTAAATGGCTTTTAGATTTCCCAAAGATAATGCCGATAAATATTCATTACTCATTGTTACCAAAGTATAGAGGGGCTTCTCCTATACAAAGCTCACTGTTAAATGCGGATCGTATTACAGGCATTACATTTATGAAAATGTCAGAGGGATTAGATGATGGTGATTGCATAAGACAATATGAAATCACCATAAAAAATAATCATAATAAAATCACACTTGAGAATGATTTGTGTAATTTATCTATAGTGAACATATTTGAAATATTAGACAAGGTAAAACAAGAAAAATACACTCTTTTCGAACAAGATAAGGACTCTGCCACATATTGTAAAAAAATACGTAAGTCAGAGGCAATGATTAATTTCAATGAGACGGCTGATGAAATTTATAAAAAATTTAAGGCCTATTATGAATGGCCTGGTATATGTTTCGAACATAAAAATATAATCGTTAAAATTAAAGAAATGGGCGTTATTGATGATATTGAGGCTGGTTTGAATAATAAAAATATTATGATAAATAAAAATGGTTTATTCATCAAAACTAGCAATAAAACAATAGTGATTACTTACTTACAAATGCCAAATAAGAATGTAATAAGTTCTTCTGATGCTTTTAATGCCTATAAAGATTATTTTAATGAATGATTTAATTTTGGCAGAAGTCTTTTAATTAGGGTAAAAGAGGTTTAATTTATCATCTATGAAAATCGTAATCTTGGGTGCTGGAAGAATTGGAGGCAGCCTAGCTAGAAATTTATCAAATAGCAACTATGAAGTATGCATAGTTGATGAGGATAAAAACAAGATATCTGATCTTGGAGATAAGCTTGATGTTATGACTGTTGAGGGTCACGCTTCTCAATTAAATACTCTAAAAAAATCAGGTCTTGATGAAGACACGATTATTATAGCCGTGACGTCAAATGATGAGGTGAATATTGTTGCATGCCAGATTGCAAAAAAAGTTTTTAATGTTAAAAAAACAATTTGTCGTTTCAAGGATAATTCTTATTTTGAACAATTAGATATTTTTGGTGATGGTGTAATTGATATACCTATAAGTCCAGAAGATGAAATCACATCACATCTTAAGGAGTTAATAGAACATCCTGGAGCAGGTCAAATTGAAACCTTTGCAAATGGAAAAGTTAAGCTTGTCTCTGTGAAAGCTAAAAAGAAAGGTAAATTAGTCGGCAGAGAACTTAAGGGTATAAGAGATGACATGCCAGATGTCGATGCATTCATAGCATCAATATATAGAAAGGGGCGCCCTTTTATTCCTTCAGGCGACACTATTATTAAAGAAAATGATGAAATCTACTTTATTTCATCAGAATCGGATATCGGATCAATAGTTGAAGAGTTTAGGGATCATGAAGAGCAATATTCACGAATTATGATAGTTGGAGGAGGTAAAGTAGGATTTTCTCTAGCTAAAGACCTTGAGCAGGCATATAACGTTAAGCTAATAGACTCTAATTCTGATAGATGTATAAAATTATCAAAAGAATTAGAAAAAACAATTGTTCTTAATGGTTCAGCCACGGATGAAACGCTATTAAAAAGTGAGAACATAGCTAATATCGATATTTTTTGTGCATTAACTGATGATGATGAGACAAATGTTATGTCTTCATTGCTTGCAAAAAAGATGGGAGCAAAGAAAACAATGATTATTCTTAATAATCCATCTTATTTGGGGCTCGTCCCTGGGTTTATTGATATATACATAGCCCCATATAGGCTGACTGTTTCTTCTGTTCTTCAAGACTTGAGAGACAGTGACGTTGCTCAAGATGTTATTCTAAAAGTAAATACAGGTGCGGAAGCTATAGAGGGGATTGTTCATGCCAATGAATTTACATCACCATTATTTGGGAAGCCAATAAAGGAAATACCATTGCCTGATGGGTCAGCAATAGCAGCCATTATAAGACATGGTGAATTAATTATGCCTAGCTTGAGTGTAGATCTTACACTTAATGATCACTTAATTATATTTTTATCAGACAAGAATAAGGTTGGAGAAGTAGAGGTTCTTTTTAAATAGAAAGATGAACTTTAAACCTTTATTAAACCTTTTCAGCATCTTGGTCATGTTTTTTAGCCTTTCATTTGTTATTCCAATGGCAATCTCCTTAATATTTGATGACTCAGCATTAAATATATTTATTATTACTTTTGCAATTATTTTTAGTCTTGGGCTTTTTGGATGGCTGGTTTCAAGGGATGCTGGGGATGATTTAAGCCAAAAAGATGGATTTATAATAATTACATTTTTTTGGGTTGTGCTTTCTATTGCTGGGTCAATACCTTTTATTTTAATTGGAATGCCATTGGTTGACGCTTTTTTTGAATCTATGTCAGGAATTACAACAACTGGTGCTACTGTAATATCTAACTTAGACGATCTTCCTGAGTCTGTTCTTTTTTATAGGCAGCTACTTCAATGGATGGGTGGAATGGGTTTAATTGTTCTTGCAATAGCAGTGATGCCTCTTTTGGGCATTGGTGGTGGGCAAATATATAAAACAGAGATTCCAGGTGCTATGAATGATCAAAAGCTAACACCCAGAATAAAAGAAACAGCTCAGGCATTGTGGTTAATATATCTAGTCTTAACGGTTTTTTGTGCACTATTCTATTATTTTGCTGGCATGAGCGGGTTCGATGCTGTTTCACATAGTCTTAGCACTGTCTCAATAGGTGGGTTTTCAACTCATAATGAAAGTATTGGTTATTACAATAATGGTCTAATAGAAGTGGTATGTATTGCATTTATGCTTCTTTCAGCGCTTAGCTTTACATTGCATTATTTTGCTATTTACATGAAAAAGCCTCTTAAATATTTCCATGACCCTGAGTTAAAGTTTTTTATCTCAATACTTTTGGTTATTTTTACAATTTCAATGATGGTTAACATGCTGTCAACAACTGAAGAAGCAAGCATACGTGAATTGCTATTTCATACGGTATCTATGGTTACAACAACTGGTTTTGCTATAGGTGATTCATCTCAGTGGAATCCATCAATAGGATTCTTATTGTTAATAGGTGCCTTCATTGGAGCTTGTTCAGGCTCAGTTGGTGGTGGAATTAAATCGTGG
>Ga0208671_10000794_pt1 | contig 14686 bp, 12 predicted proteins | sample ColrivemetaGS759_FD_187606 | JGI IMG/M metagenome (GOLD analysis project Ga0208671, IMG submission 187606) | Estuarine microbial communities from the Columbia River estuary - Ebb tide ETM metaG S.759 (SPAdes) (version 2) | ecosystem: Environmental > Aquatic > Marine > Intertidal zone > Estuary ...
GTTGTCATACAGCCGCTTTCCCAGGTCTCCGGGATAGGGAACCCAGTCCAGGCCCTCGGCCTCGCGACCCAACAACACACATTTCACCATTCTGGCCATGCCTACTTCCTCATCTTGTCTTTGATACAGGACTGTCCTGATCCAGCCTTTCCAGCAATCGCTGGACCGGCGCAGCCAGCCCTAACTGAGCTGACAGGCCGTGTTTATACCAGACCCGCTCCGCCTCGGCCACGTTACCCCCCATGGCAGCCCCCATATTCAGCAACACCGGGGAGATCTCCAGGTGAAAATGGCTGAAGGTATGTCTGAAGCCATCCAACTGACTGACCCCGTCCGGACTGGCTCCCAGGTGCTCCAGGCTCCAGTCTTCCGGCGCCAGCTCCTGTGGCGCCTCGGGCAGACACCACAGCCCACCCCACAATCCAGACGGGGGACGCTTTTGCAGCAATACTGCGCCGTCCTCACGCCTTGCCACCAACCACCGGGCCTGGCGAACGGGCAGGACCTTCTTCGGTCTTTTGCCCGGGAACTCGCCGATCCTGTCCTGGGCCAGGGCTTCGCAGGTCCCGTTGAACGGACACTGCTCGCACAGGGGTTTGCTGCGCCGACACACGGTCGCTCCCAGGTCCATGATGGCCTGGGTATAGGTTTCCACTTCCACGGCCGGGGTGCAGGCATCTGACAGCTCCCACAGCCGCTGCTCCACGGCCCGCTGGCCTGCCCAGCCCTCCACCGCATAGTGCCGGGCCAGGACCCGCTTCACGTTGCCATCCAGAATCGGGTGGCGCTGACCCGAAGACAGGGAAAGGATGGCCCCGGCGGTGGATCGCCCGATTCCGGGCAGGGCCTGCATCTGTTCCAAACCTGTCGGGAACACGCCATCAAAGTCGCTCACCACCACTTGAGCCGCCTTGTGCAGGTTGCGGGCCCGGGCGTAATAACCCAGGCCTGACCACAGGCCCAGCACCTGGTCTTCCGGGGCACTGGCCAGTGACTCCACATCGGGAAAGCGGGCCATAAACCGTTCAAAATACGGGATGACCGTGGCCACCTGGGTCTGCTGGAGCATGATCTCGGAGATCCAGACCCGGTAAGGGGCCTTGTCGGTTTGCCAGGGCAGGTCGTGTCGACCGGATTGGGCATGCCAACTAACCAACCGTTCTGAGAAGGACTCTTTAGACATTACCAATCAATCCTTCGTGGCATGCTCAAGATCGAACTCCCTGGCCACGGCCTCAAGCCGCTGCAACGCATCCTCGCCACCCTTGGCCAGCACATAGCGAATGATCGGCGGACCAATCAGCGGGGGCACCCAGAATTTGGGCGTCAACTCCATGCGATAACCCAGGCGTGTGTTCTCCCCGTCCGCGGTGAGCAACCACTCTGTTACCCCCTGCTCAAGGTTGCTGTACTCGGGAATGACGGTAGCAACGATTCTACGGTTGAGAAAGATTTCCAGGGTCTCCACTTTTTCCACGTTGCGGCAGACGAAGAGCATGCAGCCCTGGGCCAGGGTGTACACCCGGAGCGCCCCATCCGGAGCAGGCTCCAGGTAACGGCCTTGCTCGTAGGCGCTGCTCAGCTTGGTGAAGTTGTCGTAATCCAGCAGGACCTTGAACACCGATGGCACACTGGCCTTCAGGAGGCTTTCGGATTCCAGGAAATACTGGTTTCCCGTGTTGGAGACCTGGATATCAACCAGTTCCGCGGCCCCGGCAAGGCCGGTGGAAAACGTCACGCTCACCAGTAGCGCGAGCGATGCCGGCCAACCCGCAATCCTGCCTCTACTCAAAATACTCAATCCTAGTTGCCGAACAACTTCTTCTTCCACTCATCGACCTTTTCTTCGATCTGATCCTTGGCCTTTTCCTTGATCACGTCTTCTACATCCACCGTGATCTTGGGCTCGCTCAAGGTGCCGCCAATGCGCAGGGGAATGGTCGCCCCGCGAAGATCTCCCAGGTCCTGGGTTGCATCAGCCGGGGGCGCTTCATGCACCTTGGCTTTTAAGCGGTAATCCAGTGTTTCCTTGGCCAGGTCCACGCTACCCGCCCCGGTAATCTTCATCACCGGGTTAGAGATATTCAGGTCATCACTGTTAATCACGCCGTCTTTCACCGTGCCGCTGACCTTCATGGCATCAAACGGTGTGCGCTTCTCGCCGGCGCGGGCCGGCGCGGCCTGCTTGGCCAACAGTGACTGGGCCCGCTGCAGTTCATACACCAGGTCCACGCCTTCCAGGGCTCCCTCGTTCACCGCCAGGTCCAGGTTGCCCGACAAGGAGCCCAGCATGCCCTTAACCGATTTCCCGGTGGCTGACAGGGTGAATCCACCGCCGGCCGCACCGGAGACAAACTGGTGATCAGAAAGTACTTTCATTACCGGCGCCAGTTGCACTCCGGTCAGGCGCTCGTTCAAGGACAGCCGCGCCTGGTCTCCCGTGGCATCAAGGCGAACATCGCCCTCGTATTTTCCGCCGTAGAATTTGGTGCTCAGCGGATGCAGCCTGAGCACGCCTCCCGAGGCATTGACCGTCACCAGGGCATCGGTAAAGACCAGACCGGACAGGCGCAGTTCACCCACCTTCAGCTGTCCCTTGGCGTTCAGGCTCTTAAGCCCCGACAGGTCCAGTTCTTCATCGGCCTGGGCATCGCTGCTGTCCTTGTCCGCATCCTCTTCAGCAGGCGGCAGGTAACGATCCAGGTCGATAGCATCCACGGCCAGGTCAAAGGTCATGGCCTGGCGATCCAGGTCGACGATGCTGAAGCGACCGTCCAGGCGAGTTTGATCCAGCACAGCCTTGAGATCACTGAGCACGGCTGACTTGCCGTCATACGCCAGGGCCGCATCCAGGCCGAAGGAGGACATGGCTTCGGGGTCACCGGTCACCATAGGACTTCCAGTCTTGGCCAGGACTTCTCTTAAGTTCATCGCCGGAACCTTGATCGTGCCCTTGATACGGGGCGAATCGGAGGTCACTGCGGTACCTGTCAGCTGCGCTTCCAGACTGGCTCCCAGGGCCTGGGCCAACAGTCCTTTCACCGACAACTCACCGTCATCCAAATTCAGGTTCAGCGACTCGACGCCGCCCTTCATCTCTATCGAGCCTCCCGGTAGCTCCGGACCTGAAAGCTGGATATCCAGGTCCAGGTCGCTTGCGGCAATCGCGCTGAAACCGCTGGCGATTTCCAGGGTCGTGGCCAACTCCAACTGCATGCTCTGCTTGTCATCCAGGACCAGGCCAAAGCTCATAGTCAAATCGGTCGGCTCGGCAAGACTCACAGAGCCCGTGGAAAGATTGAAGTCTGTCAGCTCCATGCTGCTTCCGGACTGCCGGTCATCCCACAGCAAGGAGGCATCACTGATCACGATACTGCCAATCGACAACGCGTCCAGGCCAGGCCCGGCACCATCAGAACTTGCGTCGGATGCGTCTTCGCTGTCATCACCCGCAAGATCCGCCCAGTTCGTCTTTCCCTGCTTGTCTGTGATCAAACGCAGACGCATTCCATCCAGGCGCAACTCGCTGATTTCCACCCGTCGACTCAACAGGGGCAATAGCCGAATTCCGGCCCGTGCACCCTGGATCTCGGCAAACGGCTTGTCACCAAAGCCCTGTGCGTCTGACAAGCGGGTCGGGCCCACCTCCACCGCAAGCCAGGGAAAGATGCTTAGCTTGAGATCACCATCTATTTCAAGCTCGCGACCGGTCTGCTCCTGGACCTGGGCCGCCAGTTCATCACGATAGTCATTGGGATCAAAAAATAACGAAACCGCCAGCCCTACCAGCAAAACAACAGCTATCAAGCCACCAACAACCAATCCAACAATTTTTACGGCTTTCATGAGTCTCCACCCAACATTGCACATTCCTGTGTTGCCATTATCACCCCAATGACCCAAAGATTTCGCATTTGTGCGAAAATCAGATTCGATCCTCAAGGTCTTGCCCGAGGGTTGAAAGTGGATAAATTAAAACTGGGAGACAATGGAATGTTCAAAAGAATCAAAGGCATCGCAATGGCCGCTACCGTCCTTGCTGGTGCCAGCCTGGTTGCTGGCTGCGCAAGCAATCCGGTTAGCACTGACTACGACAACTCAGCGGATTTCGCCAAATACCGTAGCTTCAACTTCGTCGCCCAACAGTCAGCGGAAGGTGAGCAATACCAAAGCCTGCTGGACAAGCGACTGGAGGCATCGATCACCAACGAAATGCAATCACGCGGGTACAGCCTGGCAGCGGCCGGTACTGCAGCGGACCTGAGTGTTGACTATCACGCCCATGTTGAAGAAAAGCAGAAGGTGGTTTCGTCCCCGGAGCCCGTTCACTGGGGGCGTGGCTGGTATGACCCCTGGCCTGCCTACAACAACAACGTACGCACGGTGGACTACAAGCAGGGAACCCTGATCATTAACCTGGTCGATACTGCTAACAAACAAATGGTTTGGCAGGGCACTATGCAAGGCACCGTGAAACGCAGCAGTATCGAAAACCCCGGTCCAGCAGTGGCAGATGCGGTAGCCAGGATGTTCAGCGAATATCCGTTCAAGGCCGGCTCAGGAAACTAGAAGACAATACGTTGATCAACAAATAAAAAGGGGCCGTTCTGCGGCCCCTTTCTTTTTGACTGGTAATTAGTCCTCCCGAGGAGAAGACCGTATCTTGACCACGTTGGCGCCCTTTTCTGTCGGGTCACCGTGACTATTCCAGGCCGGGGCCACTTTGAGAAAGCGATGGGCAGGCACCGCTGGACTGATAAGAAAGCCCTGCACAGAGTCACAATTCATTTCACCAAGCAACGCCAGGGCTTCTGAGCTTTCCACACCCTCGGCGCAAACCTGCATACCGAGTTTCTTTGCCATCACCACAAGCGTTTCCACTATCGTTTGGGCTTCGGCGTCCTTCACCATTTCACCCACAAAAGACGAATCAATCTTCAGCTCGTTGAAAGGCATGCGGTACAACTGCGCCAGTGACGAAAATCCGGTACCGAAATCATCCACCGACAGGCCAAAGTTCTTCAGCCTGAGCCGGGCCAGAATGTCCATGGTGAGCTGGGGATCCATCATTGCAGCGCTTTCGGTCAGTTCAACCACCACCATCGCCGGATCCACATCGAACTCTTTCATGAAGCCGGCCAGCCTGTCGGGGAAATGCAAATCATCGATCAGGACAGCAGAGCAGTTCACCGCCACTTTGAAAGAATGTCCTTCTTCCTGCCAGATGCCAATTTGCCGAGCCACCTCACGGAATACGAAATCGGTCAGGGGGCCAATTACCCCGCTTGATTCAGCAAGCGGTATAAATTCATTGGGAAGAATCAAGCCGTATTTAGGATGGCGCCAACGCACCAGCGCCTCTGCGGCATCCACCCGCCAGCCAGAACCAATGCGCCTGGCCTTGGGTTGGTAATACACCTGGATCTGACCCAACTCCAGGGCCAGGGTCAAATCAGACTCGCTAATGGATCGAACATTCGAAGCAGCCTTTTCAAGGGTGGCTTCCAGATCTTCCAGCATTATGGGTTTGCACAGCACGCCGAGCATCTTCAAGCCCAGGGATTTACCCAGGCGTTCGGCCGTGGAAAGTACACGCGAGTCCATACCACTGATTAGCACGATCTGTGCCTCGCAATCCTGGGCTGCCAGCTCACGCAACAGTTCGATGCCATCGATATCCGGCATCTGCAGGTCCATGACGATAATCGTAGGATTGAAGTCCTTGAATTCTGTCCTGAATTCTTCAACCCGGGTCGTCAGGCGCGCAGCGAACCCCAGATCCGTTGCTACTTCAGCAACGAATTCGCATATTCCCTCTTCATCATCAATAACCAGCAGACGATTTGAGTTTTGTTCGGTCATCTGGAACTTCCTTATCGAGCATCAAGCGAATCTTGATCGCTAACTCTTCATTTCTATACGGCTTGGGCAGCATCTCGGCACCGGCCACCAGGTCACTGCTTTGCATAGTATTGCTGTCGGCATACCCCGAGGTAAGCATTACCTTGATACCTGGCCTGACTTTCCTGACCAATTTGGCCAGTGCCGGGCCATGCAGTCCGCCCGGCATACGAACATCACTAAGCAACATATCAATGTTTTCAGTATTTTTAACTATTTCCAGCGCTGCAGGGCCATTAGCGGCTTCCAGCGTCTTGTATCCTAACTCTTGAAGCAAGGAAATTACGGTCTCCCGCACATCGTCCTCATCATCCACCACCAGGATGAGTTCTTCACCACCGGGCATAAAACGATGCACCGCTGTTTCTTCCAACTGATCTGGCACAATCGATTCAGCGCGCGGCAGATAAATAGTGATCGAGGTTCCCATGTGGAGTTCGCTTTCTACCGTCACGCCACCGCCTGACTGCTCGGCAAACCCGTAGACCATAGACAAGCCCAGGCCGCTACCTTTACCCACTTCCTTGGTAGTGAAGAATGGCTCAAACACCTGCCTGGCAACTTCCTGGGACATGCCGCAACCCGTATCCATCACCGACACCGCCACATAGTCACCCGGAACCAGGCCGCCGATGTCGCGGCATCGAGCGGCATCCAGCGAAGCGTTCTCTGCTACAAGGCGAAGCGAACCGCCACCTTGCATTGCATCTCTGGCATTGATCGCCAGGTTCAAAATGGCGGTTTCCAACTGACTGGGATCAACCATAGTCGGCCACAATGTTTCAGGGAATTCGGAAATGATATCGATACCCTCGCCCAGGGTCCGAATAATCAGTTCATCAAGGTTATCTACCAGGCGACGCAAGTCGACCACCTTGGGCTCAAGCATCTGCCGCCGGGAGAAGGCCAACAGTCGGCGGGTTAGATCCGCACCGCGCATTGCCGCGCGGGTTGCCGTCTTTACCTTGCGATGCAATTTCTCATCCGTACGTAGCGGCCTTTCCAGTAACTGGAGATTTCCCAGGATCACGCTAAGCAGGTTATTGAAATCGTGGGCAAGTCCGCCGGTAAGCTGACCTACCGCTTCCATCTTCTGCGCCTGGACAAGCTTGGCTTCCAACTCACGGTATTCGGTCATGTCCTGGACTACCGAGAAGAAACCCAGGATCTCACCCGAGCGGGAAATATGAGGAAGGTAGTGAATCGCAAGTCTCGACTTGACGCCATCACGATCGACGTTAGTCTGAAAACTAATCGATTCACCATTCAGGGCCCGTTGCATAAACGGTCGCGCCTCGGCGTAACCTTCTGGAGACATGATTTCCTTCACATGCTTGCCATGCATGTCGCGACGCTTGGCTTTAAACCATTCCTCGTAACTCGCGTTCGCGTAGCCGATTTGTTTGCGGCTATTGATATGGGCAATTCGGACAGGCACGGAATTCAAAATAAGCTCATAGAAATCACGGTTATCCCGCAGCTTACGTTGCTGACTCACTCTCTCGGTCACATCCTGATACGTGCCGGTGACCACAAATCCGGACCCCGCCCTTTGCTGTGGCCGCCCGATGACTCGCACCCATATCCTTCGATCTGATTCGGTAACTAAACGCAATTCCAGGTCAAAGCTTCGCCCGTTCTTAGTGGCGCCTTGCATTGCCTGCCGGAAAACATCGTTCGCACTGCCATGGAAAAACTTCGTTATCGAGTCGGTCGTGATTACCGTTCCAGGAGCCATATCATGAATCCTGAATACTTCATCAGTCCACTTGACCTCACCGCTGTCCGGGTGCAATTCCCAACCGCCGATATGGCCCATCTCCTGGGTCACCCGAAGCAAATTACTAGTGCGATTAACCTCGGTAATATCGTTAAAGGTCAGCACTGAGCCTTTGAGTTCTCCGTCACTGACAACGGGGATACAGGCATGCTTGACCGCAAAGCTGCTGCCATCAGCCCTGAAGAAATATTCACTCTGTCCTGTGTGCTCCCGGCCTGTCCGGATGGCATGGAGAATGGCGCTGTTTCCTGGATTATTAGGCGTACCGTCCACTTGGCTGTGATGAATCGCTGAGTGATATTGCCTGCCGAGCAGGGCTTCGGACTCTATACCCAGCATGCTGGCCGCGGCCGCATTGGCAAACTGAATCACCCCGCCCTTGTCCACTTCCAGGATGCCGTCTGCTGCTGCATTCAAAATCATTTTGGCGCGTCGACTTTCTAACTCCAACGCAGCAAAAACACCATCGCGCAGGCTACGGTTATACAAAGAGATGATTCGTCCCAATGCAATAACAAGCAATATCGCTGTCGCGCTTCGCAGGAACACCAGGTCCACATTCACGGCGCCGAACCGGAGGCCATCAACGCCCTGGGTCAAAATTAAATCCGAGCTGCCATTGGCGCCCAGCACCGCATAGGCGGTCATGCTCACCGCTGCCAACAAGGCATAATAAAACGCTTCTTTCGGCTTGAACTTTCCGCGCAACATTAGCGCGGTAACAAGCAATCCCGCTGCCGCGATCAATGCAACGGCAAGGGCAAGAAATGAAATCACCCGTGCCTGGTTGCTGGCCGCGGGTTCCGAGGCAGCCAGCAGGATAACTACTACTATCAGCAGCACACCTGCATGCAGGAAAGGGCCCCAGATATGGCGCAGTTCACTGATCCATTCCTCGCGATCCAGGGCTATCAACCAGGTCCGGCGCCCAAACTCCAGCAACGCTCCCAGCGATAACACTTCAAGAAGGAAGTGCCCCCACAATATCAACCCATTGAACCCGACCACACCGGCCAGGGATACCAACAACTGGGCTGATCCGTGAAACAATCCAAATGCCCCGAGCCACTTAAGCTGGCCTGCCAGGGGAAGTTCTGTGGAGGACACCTGCTGACCCAGGATATAGGCACCCATAAATACAAAGATAGCGCCGTAATAAAACGCCACCATTTGATTTTTCGAGCTCACCAGGTCAGGTAAAAGGTCCATAAAACTCTCTCTTCCGGATAGTCGGCGACGACCTCTCTAAAGCCATCGAACCAGAAAGATATTAAGTCAAGTCGGCGGACCCAACTGTGCAGGGTGTCTCAGAATGAAAAATCTATAAAAACCGTCCCCGGCGCTCACTAGGGACTGAAAAGCCTCAGTATTTTCTGTTTTTATGCCCCGCGATGAACTGGCGGGCTGAAGCCTCAGTCTTCCAGGAGTTGGCCCTGAAGGTCGTAGGTATCGGCAGCCACAATCTCAACTTCGGCCCAGCTACCCGGCTTAAGGTGGCCGGCGTCCTCTATCAGCACCAGGCCATCGATTTCCGGGGCATCGGCGGCACTTCTGGCCTGGGCCACGCCGGTCTCCGGGTCAATCTCATCCACCAGCACCCTCATTTGCTGTCCGACCTTGGCCTCCAGGCGTGCCTCGCTAATGTCTGCCGCCTTTTCCATGAAACGCTCCCAACGGTCCTGCATGACCTCTTGGGGGACCGCTCCGGTCAATTCATTGGCCTTGGCGCCTTCCACCGGGGAATATTGAAAACAGCCAACCCGGTCCAACTGGGCCTCGTCCAGCCAGTCCAGCAAAGTCTGGAATTCTTCCTCGGTTTCACCGGGAAATCCGACGATAAAGGTACTACGCAAGGTGATATCCGGGCAGATCTCACGCCACCGCTTGATGCGCTCAAGGGTGTTCTCCGCATGGGCGGGCCGCTTCATGCGCTTGAGCACCGAGGGACTTCCATGCTGAAAGGGAATGTCCAGGTAGGGCAATATCTTGCCCTCTGCCATCAGCGGCAACACCTCGTCGACATGAGGGTATGGATACACGTAGTGCAGGCGCACCCAGGCATCCAGTTCGCCCAGTTCCCGACACATGTCATAGAAACGGGTCTTGACCGTCTGGCCACGCCAGGTATCCGGCGCGTAGCGCAAGTCCACACCATAAGCGCTGGTGTCCTGGGAAATAACCAGTAACTCCTTTACACCCGCATTGACCAGGCCCTCGGCCTCACGCAGCACATCCCCTACCGGCCGGCTGACCAGGTCGCCACGCATGGAAGGGATAATGCAGAACGTGCAACGATGATTGCAGCCCTCGGATATTTTCAGGTAGGCATAGTGTTTAGGCGTCAGCTTGATGCCCTGGGGAGGCAGCAAATCAAAATAAGGATCGTGAGGACGCGGCAGGTGTTGATGTACCGCCGACATGACCTCATCAAAGGCATGGGGTCCGGTGACGCTCAGCACGCTGGGATGACGTTCCAGGATTTCTTTGGGGCGGGCGCCCAGGCAGCCGGTAACCACCACCTTGCCGTTTTCCGCCAGGGCCTCACCAATGGTATCCAGCGATTCCTCCACCGCCGCGTCAATGAATCCGCAGGTGTTGACCACCACCAGGTCGGCGCCTTCAAAGGACGGTGAGGTCTCGTAGCCCTCGGCCCGCAACCGGGTGAGAATCGTCTCAGAATCCACCAGGGCCTTTGGGCAACCCAGGCTTACAAAACCAATCTTTCCAGCGCTAGAGCTCACTATTTCAATACCGTGCAGGTCAAAAGGGTGCTTATCCTAGCCTTTTCAGGCCACCTGGGACAGAACAAACCCGCCGATCGACTAGTGCAGGGCCTTGCCGCAGCCTTCAAATCCACGTCCATCCAGGTCGATGCTCACCCTGGTCTCAAATTCCTGATCACTCATGCTGTCCTGGCAGGGACCCAATTGCAGCAGGACTTCCAGGTGCTTGCCCCCGGCCTGCCCGCGAAACCGGCTACCCTTTCCGTCCGCCGTGGTTTCCGGCTCTGCTTCCAGGGCAACCTCCAGTTGCGCCTCGCCGTAGTCATACGTCAGGCGCATGCGATCCCACCAGATCACCAGCTCCCAACCCGGCTCATTACCCAGGCCGCGAAAATCCGCACCGGCGAGCTTCGCTGTCTCAAATGGTGTTTCCCGCCGGTCCACCGAGCAAGCGACCTGGACTTCACTTTCTTGAAGGATCACGGATTCGGCTCTGGCGTCACGATCAACTGTCACGAACACCTGGGTGTCATAGACAAAGTCTCCCGGCTGCCCGCTCACCTGCACGCTCACCGGATCTCCGGCATCCCAATGTCCTGTTCCGTACTGCAAGGGCTCGGAAACAATTCTTTTCAGTTGGACTGTTTCCTCGGGAAGAAACAGCCACGCCCGAAATTCTGAGAACTCCAGCACCACGCGCCTGCCTCCACAATCCAGCGCAAGCACCCTGGACTTTTCCTCGAACGGCCAGGCATATGGATTGGGTGCAAACGCCGAACCAGCTATCGCTCCGGTGGCCGCGCTTGCGGCCAGGCCGCCTGCAATCCCTCCGCATCCACCTGCCAATGAACCGACAGCGGCGAGCAACACCAGCAAGAGCCATCCCCTGAGTGAGGCGCCCTTCAGCGGAAAAAATATCCGGGAAAGTGCATCCATACGTATATCCTGTCTCCGCTAATCGGCGGCTGATAAATCCAATTTAAGTAGATCACCTTGATCAAATATTCCTCCCTTACCCAACGCGTGTAAATACCCACCACCCGGACTACTGACGGCGCAGCAAGCGTATAATTACGCTTACTCATATTCCCCGACACCCCTGGAGACAGCCGATGGAGCTACTGATACTTAGCCTGCAAAACTTCTGGCAGGAAGTACTGAGCATGGCGCCCCGGATATTGATTGCACTGGGTGTGGTAGCACTGAGCTATGTCCTGGGTCGTTACCTGGCGCGGCTGGCATCCATGGCCCTGCGGCGCAGTTCCCTGCAGCAACTTCACCATCGATTTTTCCGTGTGGCGATTATCATGCTATCGGTTTTCGCCGGAACGATTATCGCGTTAAACGTTCTCGGACTGGAAAAGGTGGCTGTATCCATGCTCGCCGGCGGCGGCGTCACGGCAGTCGTACTAGGTTTTGCCTTTCGGGAAATCGGCGAGAACTTTCTTGCCGGGCTGTTCCTGACTTTTAGTCGTCCCTTCAACGTGGGGGACTTGATTGCCACCGGTGAAATAGAAGGCACCGTCAAGGACATCGAACTTCGCTACACCCACATTCGCACTGACGATGGGCGGGATGCTTTCGTTCCCAGTTCACAACTGTTCAACAGCCCGGTAATCAATTACACCCGGGACGGCCTCAGGCGCAGTTCATTTACCGTGGGTATCGATTATTCAAATGATGCAAAGCTGGCCTGCGACTTTCTTAAACAGGCCGTGGGACGGGCTAACGGTGTTATGGCCGACCCCCGCCCCGGCGTATTCATCTCGGAACTGGCGGCATCGTTTGTGGTGCTGAAGGCCTGGTACTGGGTGGATGCACTCAAGAAAAACCAGTCCCTGGCCGACATCAATACCGAGGTACTGGACAACTGCCGGCTGGCGCTGCTGAGCAACGGTTACACGGTTAGTGCGGAAACCACTTCAAACATCGCCGTGGTTCAAATGCCCGGCGAGGGGTCTGCGTCAAAACAATAGCCCGCCTAGAAACTATCCTCTGCAGTGGTGGTTCGCTTGCTGGCCCAGAACTTGTAAAGGAAGGCTACGTATACCGATTGGGTAGTGTCGTCGGTAAACAAGGGACTCGCCTCATTGCGAGCACCCTGCAACATGCCAATCCTGATCCCGGCCCTGACCTCGAATGCGTCGGTAACCGGTTGCTGCACAGATAGCCCAAGGGTGGTGCCAAGGTAACCGCTACTGGCCTGGTAAGCAGGTCGCTGGGGATCGGCGAATGCCGGGTCCACCTGGTAGAAATATTCCATGTAATCGCTACTGGCAAATGCCGGGGTAATACGCAGTTTCAAGCGTGACCCGTCTTTCTCCAGGTGCTTGACATAGCGCAATTCAGGCGAAAAGGTGAATCCCCGCCAATCGGGACTGAAGCCGTCAAGTGATACCGCGCCTCGCATTTGCAAGGCAAAAAAGAGATTGCCGTGTCGCGAGGGCTGATTGGTGAATTTGAGTTCCAGTTCGGGTCCCAGTTCGATCAAGGGATCCAGGTCCGGCATGCCGACACGCGCATCGATCTCATCGCTCTTCGAGCCGAAATTCAGGTCCATATCAAGGTCCAGGCGGACCCGGTCGCTGCGAAACAGTCGACCGCGGATAGGCTTGTCCGAGTCTTCACCCAATCTCAGAAATTTGCCCCGATAAATCGGGATGGGCAGCGGCAGAAAATTACCCTGGTTTTCGGCGGACCCGGGATAGGCTGGCCCGTACAGGCCGTATCCTGCCAGGGCAAGTTCCCACAGTGGCTCGACCTTGGGCTCAACGGCGGCCTCCTCAGCAGCTGCCGGGACCGTCAGAGCCAAAAAGACAGAGGTGCAAAGTAGAAACCTCAAAAAAACCGACATCGTCATTGGAATAACAGCCTGAGTATCGTCTCTATAATCGGCACACACTGACAAAACCGGCGGTCCGGCGCAAGCACAGCAAGATGCCGCTTACCAGAATCTGGCGAATCTGATTCAGCTGGCTGTCTGGATCCAAGAACATGATGGTTTCCGGTAAGGCCCTGATTGTCCTGATGAGCTGGGCTGGCCGCTACAGCACTACACTCGAGAACCTCCCCGGCGTCCAGGTCCCGGCCGGCAAGCCCCTAAAGCCTCGCCTATTTTCTGTTACTCAAGAGGCAGTAGTCGTGGCTGACCCCCAGGCATTCCTCCATCAGCCACTTGAATTCAACAAAACTGTCGACGATGGCGTCCGGCTGGTAGGGGTGTGATTTTGTGCCGGGAAAGATCTTGTTGATCCACTCGTGCTCCCAGCCAGTGCCATTGAAAAATACGGATGTGATCCCCGCTCGCTTGGCCGCCGCGACATCTGTAGTGCTATCGCCGACGTACCAGCAATCAAGTCCCGGTTTTTCATTCAAGTTTTCCAGCGCCTTGAATAAGGACTCCGGATTCGGCTTCCGGTGTCCGGTATCGCAACCGCACACGGTGGTCTCAAACAGTCCAAGCCATGCCCCGTCTTCTACCTTCGCGAATTCATGTTCAAAAAACTCACGATCCCGGTTAGTCAGGATGCCCAGCTTGACATGGAGTTCGTGCATCTCGGTCAGTAATTCCAGCTCACCGCCCTCAAATGGTCGAACCTCGCCATAGTGATTTCTGTAAGCGCGGTTGAACGCCCCGTGGGCAATATGCTTGGCTTTTTCATTATTACCAAACAGCACTTCGAATATATCGGTACGGGAAATTCTCCGCGCTGCCTTGATCTTTGGGTGCAGCCGCAGGTTGTCACGCACATAGTCTACTAAGCGAGCATCTTCCGGAGTTTTGCATTGCTCTTCCGTCACCAGGGAACTCATCAGCCCCAGCTCCGGAATCCTTGGCAGGACATCGTCTACCGCCTGGTACATGGCATCCAGCGTATCCACCAGGGTTGCATGCCAGTCGAACAGCACTACCCGGGGCGCAACCAGGGCCCTTGCGGCTTCATCAAGCTCTCGTAACATGGCCTTTCCTTTCCCGGTTCGAAGCAGTCATGACTACCTTGGGATTCTGACCCTATTTTTTGTCAATTAGTAGTCGCCCAGGAAAAGCGGGGGCCCAATGCATATCTCTCCAGACTCTGGAAACGGTCTTAACGTGATCACCCCATATCGGAGTGCGATGCAGCCAGGCGCTAATGGTCAAGCCACTAGTAAGTGAAAATCAGGAAGACGTCTCGCCGACCAGTCGCCAGGCTTTCATTGCGCTCTCAAGCTTGTCCCGGCGCACGAGAATTCGGTCTACCTGCATGGCCTTCTGGCAGTCAGAAACCTGCTCCATGAGATG
>Ga0208671_10000800_pt1 | contig 14609 bp, 17 predicted proteins | sample ColrivemetaGS759_FD_187606 | JGI IMG/M metagenome (GOLD analysis project Ga0208671, IMG submission 187606) | Estuarine microbial communities from the Columbia River estuary - Ebb tide ETM metaG S.759 (SPAdes) (version 2) | ecosystem: Environmental > Aquatic > Marine > Intertidal zone > Estuary ...
AAGTAAAGAAGAAGTAAAAGGTACATATGACGATTTATCACGTCCAGGTGAACCTATAGAAATTGGTGCACGTCATCCAATCTCGTTAGTAAAAAATCAGATAATAGATATTTTTTCAAGAATTGGGTTTAATGTAAGTGAAGGACCAGAAATAGAAGACGACTGGCACAACTTTACAGCATTAAACTTACCAGAATATCATCCAGCTAGAGATATGCAGGATACGTTCTTTATTCAAACAAATCCGGACATATTATTACGTACACATACAAGTTCTGTACAAGTACGTTATATGGAAAATAATAAACCACCAATTCGAACGATTTCTCCAGGAAGAGTATATAGAAATGAAGCGATTTCTGCGCGTTCACATTGTTTCTTCCATCAGGTAGAAGGCTTGTATATTGATAAAAATGTAAGTTTTGCAGATTTAAAGCAAACACTACAATACTTTACAACAGAAATGTTTGGGAAATCTAAAATTAGATTACGTCCATCTTACTTTCCATTTACAGAACCAAGTGCTGAGGTAGATGTGTATTGGGGATTAGAGTCAGAAATAGATTATCGTATTACCAAAGGTACAGGATGGTTGGAAATAATGGGTTGTGGTATGGTAGATCCTAATGTACTTCAAAATTGCGGTATAGATCCTGAAGTTTATTCTGGTTTCGCCTTTGGAATGGGAATAGATAGAATTGCTATGTTGCTGCACCAGATTGGTGATATTCGTTTATTAAGCGAAAATGATGTACGTTTCTTAGAGCAATTTAAAAGCGCCTTATAAAATTAATTTTGTCATTCCGTACTTGATGCGGATTCCATTAATTAATGGTTTTAAATTAATAAGATTCCTGTTTTCTCAGGAATGACTAATAAGAATCTATGAAAAAAGACATTGACATTCCTGTAGTAAAAGATGTATTTGTTGCTGTTGTACAAGATTATAACGACGTATACAAAACAACAGATTGGAATGCTTACATAATTAACTTTAAAGATGTTACTCTAGAAATGATATTAATTGTAACGAGAGGTTATGATGAATCTATAGGCACATCTATAATGAGGCATAAGCTAGAAAAACTTCCTCCAAAAAGTTATGCAAAAATAGAACTAGTTCAAGAAGAAGTTCTAGAGTTAAACAATGAGTTTATTGTGACTTATTTTGAAGACAATAAAATGTTTGATAAAACTTTCTTGTTTAGAAGAAATACAATTAACAAAAGAGCACTGCAACAAATCCCTTTAATGAAACTTAAAGGAGTTTTAGTGAAATAATTTGGTTGCTTAGCGAAGTCGAAGAGACCAAGAAAACATAAATAGATATATGGCAAATAACGAATTTGAAAAAGGAGTGAAATTCTCTTTTAATGATAGTATTAATTATAACGAACAAGCTATTGTAAGTAAGCATATCCTTAAAAAAGATAATGGTAATATTTCATTATTTTCTTTTGATAAAGGAGAGGGCTTAAGCGAACACACAACACCTTTTGATGCTGTTGTTTACATAGTAGATGGAAAGGCAGATATTGTTATTGATGGTAAATCAAATATTCTTGAAGCCAACGAAACTATTATAATGCCAGCAAATATACCTCATGCTTTAAAAGCTGTTGAAGCATTTAAAATGGTGTTAACTATGATTAAGACTAAGAAATAAAATTAATCTAGCAACTCAGTTAATTTTTTAAACTCTTTTTTGGCACTTTTCCCTTCATAAAGAATGGCATAAACAGTATCTATTATTGGAGTATGCGATTTCTTTTCGTTTTTTTGATCTAGTAAATACGCACTTTTTGTAGCGTAATAACCTTCTGCTACCATGCTCATTTCCATTTGTGCAGATTTTACAGTATAACCTTTGCCAATCATGTTACCAAACATTCTATTCCTTGAAAATACAGAATAACCAGTTACTAATAAGTCACCTAAATATGCAGAATTATTAATATTACGTTTTATTTTATGCATACGCTTTGTGAAACGTTTCATTTCACGAATAGCATTACTCATTAAAATACTCTGGAAATTATCCCCATAGCCTAAGCCATGAGCAATTCCAGCAGCAATAGCATAAATATTTTTAAGCATTGCAGCATACTCAATACCAATTATATCATCACTAATATTGGTTTTAATATATTCGCAAGCCAGCTTACTAGCAACTTCTGTTGCAATATCAGAATCTGCACAAGCAATAGTTAGATAAGAAAGACGCTCCATAGCAACTTCTTCTGCATGACAAGGTCCACCAATTACACAAATATTTTTAAAGGGTATTTTATAAATATCATGAAAATGCTCTCCAATACCTAATCCAGATTCAGGCATAATTCCTTTTACAGCAGAGACTATAATTTTTTTAGAAAAATCGATATTAATTTTTTCTAATTCTGCATGTATAAATGCAGAAGGAATTACAAACACTAAAACATCTGCATAGTCTACAATTTCATTAATATCATTACTTAACTTAAGCTGTTTAAGATTAAATTCTACAGAACTTAAATAATTAGGATTGTGTTGTTCTCTTAAAATATGTTCTTTTGCTATTTCGCTTCGCATGTACCAACCAACTTCATCAAGATTTTCACATAACATCTTAACAATAGCAGTAGCCCAACTTCCTCCACCAAAAACAGCATATTTTAAATTAGAAGCCATATAGAATTATATTTTAGTATCTCCAAAAGTAAGCAATTTATCGCGTTTTGTTACAGGCTTGATAAAGAGTGATTTACATTTTTGGCACGCATTTTGGTCTCTTTTAGATGTGACCATAAAAGAAAAGAATATGAAGACAATTAAACTACTTTCAGGATTTGCTTTAATAGCAACATTATTTACATCATGCTACACAGAAGTTCTTGTAGATGATTATGTAGAACCAATACCTTCAATATTTTTAAATCAGATGTTAAATTCTTATGAGTTATGGTATGTAGACATAAATGAAACAATTGGTTATGGTAATACACCATACATGCAAATGGCATTTACTTTATCATTTAGAAATGGAGTTTTATATGCTAATAACAACCTAGTAGGATTTGGAAGTCAAGGCAATGGATATGGAATTCCAGTTGGAGATTACGATGCTTATAATATGATTTTGGATGTATATCATGATATTGATGGTTATACAACTTTTGATGTTTATCAGATAGATAATAATACAATAGAATTATACAATCCAAATAATGACACATCATATTTTTTAAATGGATACCAAAGAAGTTATTTTGATTATGATTTTATCTTCTACGATAACATTCACTATTTCTTACAAGAATATGAAGCATGGGAAAAAACGTACACTAGTGAAGTTGGAGCAATAAATGAGTTTGATAATGAAAATTACTTACAATTTTTGGCTGGTGGTGACGACTCAACTTTTCAGAGTTCACAAGATTATAATATAAGTAATGTAAACAATATCTATTGGGATTATATAGGCGCTTATGGAGTTCAAAATGTGGCAAATAATGATTATTTAAAAACCTTAACTCTAGATTATGATTTCTTTGACAATGAATTTTTTGAACTAAGTGTTATTAACGATGCTTTGATAGAGCTTTATCATCCAACTTCAGGTACATTCTATGAGTTTTCAGGAGTAGGATATATACAATATTTAAAAAATGAAGATGGAACTAAGAAAATATCTTCTGATAATAAACATAGAAAACAAAAGACTGTAAAAAAAGATAATCCTCGAGAGGATACAAGAAATAAAAGTTAATTAAATTTTTGGTTGGTTATTTAGTTTGGAACAGCTTAGAGCACTTTCTCTAAGCTGTTTCTTTTTTTTATGTGACTTATAATTAAAGTTGGGGTCTTAATTAATACAATAACTTATAAGACTAATTGTTACTTAATATTGGATTTATATCTTATTTTAATGAACTTTACAATTAGTTAATCGTTAACCTTTAAAAACTTAAAACATATGGGATTATTTTCATTTATTAAAAATGCTGGAGTAAAAATATTTGGCGGAAAAACTGATACTGAAAAAGCTGCAGCAGAAGTATTAAAAGTTGAAGCAGTTGCAGCTGCAACATTAGAAGAAACAATAAGAGACTTACAATTACAAGTTGAAGGATTAAGCGTTCACATTAATGGTGATCAAGCAACTATTTCTGGAATGGCTTACGATCAAGCTACAAAAGAAAAAGTTGTTTTAGTAGTTGGTAATTCAAACGGAATTGCAACTGTAGACGACCAAATGACTGTTGAGCATGTTGAGCCAGAAGCTCAATTTCATACAGTTGTAAGTGGAGATACATTAGGGAAAATTGCTAAGAAATACTACGGAAATGCTATGAAGTATCCTGTAATATTTGATGCAAACAAGCCAATGTTAAAAAGTCCGGATTTAATTTATCCTGGTCAAGTTTTACGTATTCCTCAATTGGATGCTTAATTAGCTTAAGTTTTAAATAGAAAAAAAACCAACTTTTAAAGTTGGGTTTTTTATTTATATATGTGTTTGATGTCCATCAAGACTTATACTATTTTTCTCTTTCCAGTAAGCTTTAAGACCTTCTGTCCCTTTTTTTAAGGAAGATTCTCTTAATTGAGTACGTTCTTCTACATAATCCATAAATGGTACTGCAAACCCACAAGATGCTTGCACTAGATCTATATCAAGCTCAAAAATTTGACGCGCTCCAGCGGTTTCAGAGAAATATTTAATATACTCCTGAAATTGTGGATCTCTAGAATGATACCCTTTTGCTTTACCATACAAACGTAAAATAAGTGGTTTACCCTCAAAAGAACAGAACATAATGGTCATTCTATTACTTTCTTGAATATGTGTTGCAGTTTCATTACCACTTCCAGTAAGGTTTAACCAAATTGCTTTATTAGCATTAATTACTTTAAAAGTATCCATCCCTTTGGGAGAGACGTTTACTCGACCATCCTTCATTGCAGTACCAACAAAAAAGATATGTTGTTTTGCTATAAACGCTTCAAGCTTTGGTGTTATACTATCTAATTGTTTTCCCATTATTTGTAAAAATTCATTTCGTCCAGATAATTCCAGACCGCATCAGGTAACATTGGTTTAATATTTTTACCTTTTTTAATACTGTACCTAATAAAAGTTGAGGACAACTCTATTATTGGTGCAGTTACTTTAGTTATTTTAGGATGGTTGTTAAATTTAGTATCTACTGTTCCTTCACTAATTCTTGGGTAAACATAAAGCTGATAATTATCTAAGATTTGCTCATAATTTTTCCATTTGTGGAACCCTTTTAGATTGTCTTCACCCATTATTAGTGAGAATTTATACTCTGGATATTTTTCTTCTAAATGTAACAGTGTGTTTATTGTATAATTAGGTTGAGGTAAACCAAACTCAATATTGCAAGGTTTAAGTGTTGTATAATTTTTGGTAGCCTGATAAACCATTTCTAGTCGTTGATAATTATCTAGCAAACTACTTTTTTTCTTAAATGGACTAAGAGGTGTCACCACAAACCAAATCTGATCTAAATCACTGTATTCTGCTAAATGATTAGCAATAATTAAGTGTCCAACATGAATTGGATTAAAAGTCCCAAAAAACAAGCCTACTTTCATCCTTTTTCTAAAATAAAATCAGCTACTATAGAATACGCTTCATTTAGTGCTCTTTCAAGTTTGTCGTTTTCAATTATTACATCAAAAAGCGGAGCTGTAGCTAGCTCTGCAGAAGCTTTTGCAACGCGCATGTTTATTTTATCTTCACTTTCTGTTTTACGTTTTTTAAGCCTAATTTTTAATTCGTCTATACTAGGAGGTTTTACAAATACAGCTAAAGTTTGTTCTGGAAATTTTCGTTTAATTCTTAAACCACCTGAGACATCAATATCAAAAATAACATGCTTACCTAAAGCCCAAATACGTTCAATTTCAGTTTTAAGAGTACCATAAAAATTATCGCGATATACTTCTTCCCATTCTAAAAACTCATCTGCCTTTATTTTAGACTTAAACGCTTTAGCCGAAAGGAAATAGTAGTCTTTTGCATGAACTTCCTGACCTCTTTTTTCACGAGATGTTGCAGATATAGAGAATTCTAAATTAAGCTCTTCTTGCCGTAATAAATATTTTACAATTGTTGTTTTACCTGATCCAGAAGGTGCTGAAAATACAATTAACTTTCCTTTACTCATTAGTGTTTTTTACTTATAATACGTTTAATAATTGCTCCTTTACTTTTTCGAGTTCATCTTTCATTTGAACAACTAGTTTTTGCATTGGAGCATAGTTAGCTTTAGAACCAATAGTGTTTATCTCTCTTCCAATTTCTTGGCTAATAAAGCCTAGTTTTTTCCCATTAGAATCACTGGAATTTAAAGACTTTTCAAAATATTCAAGATGGTTGTTTAGCCTTACTTTTTCTTCAGTAATGTCAAATTTCTCAATGTAGTAAACCAATTCTTGTTCAAAACGATTTTCATCTACACGTTCTTTAATATCATCAATTCCTTTTCTAAGTCTTTCTCGAACACCATCAACACGATCTGGATCTATTTCAATAACTTTATCTAGAAGCAAAGCAATGTTCTTTATACGATCCCTAAAGTCGTTTTCAAGTACTTTTCCTTCTTCTAATCTGTATTTAAATATATTATCTAGTGCTGTATTTATTTCAGTTTTGATACTAGACCATTCATTTTCATCAATTTCTTCTCGTTCTGATGAAATCGCGTCAGGTAAACGAATTGCCATTTGAAGTAATTCACTAGCATCAGCATCTACAACATTTTTAAGTTGTTTCATGTAACTTTCAACAACTGGCTTATTTATGTGAGCTGTTGTGTCCTCTCCAGTTATTTCTAGATAAAGTGAAAAATCAATTTTTCCACGCACTAGTTTTGAGGCAATTAATTTTCTAATATCCAATTCTTTTGCTCTATACATAGAAGGCATTCTTGCATTTAAATCAAGAGACTTGCTATTAAGAGATTTTATTTCAATCGAAATTTTTTTGGTTGGAAGTTGTAAAACTGATTTTCCATAACCAGTCATGGATTGTATCATTCTGATAATATTATAAAGTTGATCAAAGATAATTAAAACACATAAGTTTTAGGGATAAATAAAATAACTCTTGTTCTTTAATAAGCTATTAAGCAATTAATAAAAGAAGTGTTAAAAATATTTTTTTGTAAATTAATAACATAATTACTAACTAATACACTAAAATTATGGACATGGAAATTAATTGGCTAGCTATTATAGCAGCATCGATTTTACCGCTGGTTACTGGTTTTATTTGGTATCATCCAAAAGTTTTTGGAACTGCTTGGATGAAAGAAACTGGAATGACAGAAGAAAAAGCTAAAACAATGAATCCAGGTAAGACTTATGGTCTTGCTTTAGTTTTTGCATTTATACTGGCATTTTTTATTTGGCCTATGGTTTTTTTAGGAGGAGCACCACCTGACGACCTTCATGGTACTGAAGCTTTTTTAACCTTTAAACATGGTGTTTTACATGGAGCAATGCTTGCATTATTTGTTGTGCTTCCTGTTTTTGCGACAAACGCGTTATTTGAAATGAAATCTTTTAAATATGTAGTTATCAATGTAGGTTATTGGGTTGTTACAATGGCTTTTATGGGTGGAATAATAAATGGCTGGACATAAAGAAATTAAAAAAACTAAAAAAAGAGAGGCTATAAGCCTCTTTTTTATTTAAACGGAAAATGTTGCTTAAACTCTTTTAACTGAACGCGTTTTACAAAAGGTCTAATAAGGAAGTTAATTAGTGGTCTTTTATGCTTTAAATAACAGGTTAATTCAATTGGTGTTGCTCCAATTGTTGTCTTAATTTCAGAAGCTGTTCTACCTAAATTTATATACAAAGCTTTCTTTTTGATACCTAGTCTTACATAGTCATTTAATATTCTAGGATAAATTGCATGCTGCTTATTTAAACCATAATCTAAGCCTATAAAATGAGCATCTAAATGATGGTTATTTGCTAAAGCAGATAGAAAACCAACAAGTTTATCGTTTAAGAAATACGCTTTTACAATAAATGCTTCATGGTATTCTGATCGTAATTTTATATAAGTATTAAGGTTTAATACTTGTGCATTAAAATCTGAATTAGCAATAGTGTTTTCATAAAGTTGCTGCAATTCATCTTTATAAAATTCTAAATCTAAATCCGTTAATATTCGCGCTTCTAATTGCGCACTTGTTTTATCGGCTTTATTTGCTTTAACTCTATATTTAGATTTTAAGGATTGTTTGTAATCTTCAAATGATTTCCAATTTTCGTTTATTGTAATAATCATATTTGGTTCTACATGCATTGGAGTGAAACCACATTTTTGAAAAGAGTCTGTATGTCTTCTAGATTCTTCAAGGAAATCTTTAATAAAGATAGCATGAAGCGGTTTTTTTAGTTTAGCTAGTACATTTATTTTTGAACAGATTGCTCTAATTACTTCAGTTTTATTTTCGGAATCTTTTATTAGTATTCCATGCTCTCCACTTAAAAATATATTACCACAGAACATAATATTTATATTATCATTACAAAAAAGAGAATATATAAAACGTCTTATAAATGAAGGCATTTTAGTGTTTTTTAATACTACATCAATACTTAATTGAACGGTTTGAATTAATGCTAATGCAATCGCCTTTTTTTCTTTTTCAATTAAGATATATTTAAAGTCAATTGTAGGGTTTGAACTTTCAAAAGCAAAAAGAAAATCTCTTGTGAAATAGGTGTTGTTTACTGAGTTTAATTTTTCAAGTTGAGAACGGTTAATTTCGTTAATAGAGTTATAAGTAGTTGAGGTAAGTTTTGCCATTATGCTCTATTAGTCGTATTTTTTTTTGAAACTAAATAAACACCACTAAAAATCAAAATTGCAGCTATAACTTTAAGAAAGTTTAACGTATAATTACCCACAAAAACAGCATAAAGAATTCCAATTAATGGTTGTACATACATAAAAACACCTATTGTTGACGCTTTTAATTCTCTTAGTGCGTACACATTTAATAAATACGTTAAAAATGTAGTACAAACTACCACAAACACCATTCTCCATATGGCATCAAAAGGTAAAGAAGTCCAATTTACTTCTAAAAATTCACCAATTGTAATAGGTAAGTTGATAAAAACAGCTAATAAAAACAACCATTTCATTATTGTAAACGAATGGTATTTTTTAGTAAGAGGCTTAACAAGTATAAGATAAACACCATAAAAAAGGCAATTAACGACAAAAAGGATATTTCCTAAAGTGATATTAGGTGCGTTATTACTTACTTCATTACTAAAAAGAATTAACGACAAAGCACCTAATAAACCAATAGTTACTCCAATATATTTTCTAGCTATAATTTTTTCCTTTATAAAAATCACAGACATTATAAAAACCATAATAGGCGCAAGAGTAATAATTATCGAACTGTTTATTGGTGTTGATAAACTCAATCCTTTAAAAAAGGCTAGCATATTAATCGACATTCCAGCAAGCGAGCATAAAAAAAGACGTTTCCAATCTTTTAAGTCAATACGTTCTTTTGGTCCCCAAATGCCAATTAACCAGAATAAAATTGAAGCACCTAAAACGCGCAACAGAATAAGTCCAAAAGCACCAATATAATAAGGCATTAACTCTTTTCCAATAGTATGGTTTATACCATAAATTGAAGTAGCAGTAAATGCAGCAATAAGTGCAAGAACTCTATTATTCATTTATAAAACTTTTAGCTTCTTCTATTACTTTTTTGCTATTTCCAATAAATATGTTGTCTTCAAGGATAATTACTGGACGTTTTAAAAAGGTATAATGTTCTAGTATATATCTTTTGATATCTCGTTCTTCCAATACTTGATTTTTTAAATCCATTTCTTTGTACAACTTCGCTCTTTTACTAAAGAGTGCTTCATAACTACCTGAGAGTTTGTACATTTCCTCAAGTTGTTTAACTGTAATTTCATTTTCTTTAATGTCTTGTAATATGTAATCTGATGGAAGATTTAGCTCTTTTAAAATTCGCATACATGTATTACACGTCTTGAGATAGTATACTTTTTTCATAATGAGAAATGAATTTGTTTTGCAAAGAAAACCTTTTAGATATAAATTAATTATTTTTAGCAAAAATTTATTATGGATTGGACTTTTGATGTTGCTCTAAAGAACAGAAAAATAATGTCATCTTTTATAGATGCTTTTTCGTTTGAAGATTTAAATAAAATTCCAGAAAAGTTTAATAATAACTTAATCTGGAATATAGCTCATCTAATTGTAACTCAGCAATTACTTACTTATAGTTTGTCTGGACTACCAATGCAAATAAGTGATGCGTTAGTAGATAAATATAAGAAAGGATCCATGGTTGATGGAAATGTATCTCAAGAAGAAATTAATGAGATAAAAGGGTTGCTTATTTCAACAATAGAAAAAACTAAAGAAGATTATGAAAAAGGAGTTTTTAATTCTTTCCAGCCTTATACAACATCTACAAATAGTACTTTAAAAAGCTTTGAAGAGGCTATGGAGTTTAACAATTTCCATGAAGGTATTCACTTAGGATATATATTAGCACTAAAAAAATCACTTTAACGAATGGAATATGATTATTTCTCAATTGCAGCAATTCTTACAGTAATATCAGCACTTTTCGGGTATTTAAATGTTAGATTTTTAAAATTACCAATTACAATAGGTCTTATGGTAATTACAATTGTTTTTACTATAATAATAATTGCAATCGGACAGTTTGATGATACTTTATTAATAAGGGAAAGAGAACTTATAAGGCAAATTGATTTTAAAGCGGTTTTACTAGATGTTATGCTTAGTTTTCTTTTGTTTGCAGGAGCATTACATACAAATTTCGATCAGTTAAAAGTACAACGTGGTCCTGTTTTAGTATTTGCAACATTAGGAGTATTAGTTTCAACATTTCTTGTTGGAATAATAATGTATTATTTACTTGGGTTTATTGGTTTAGATGTAGACTTTATATATTGTTTGTTATTTGGGTCATTAATTTCGCCAACAGATCCAATTGCTGTTTTAGGAATTTTAAAGAAAGCTGGAGCACCAAAGAAATTAGAAACTAAAATTGTTGGGGAATCACTTTTTAATGATGGCGTTGGAGTAGTAATTTTTCTTACGATTTTCGCTATAGCAAACTCTACTTCTGGAGAAGTAAATACGTTTGATGTAGTTAAATTATTTGGACTAGAGGTAATTGGAGGAGTAGTTCTTGGTGGTGTTTTAGGTTGGATTACCTATAGAATGATGAAATCAATTAACGACTATGAAGTAGAGGTTATCATAACATTGGCTGCAGTAATGGGAGGGACCTTAGTAGCTCAGGAGTTTCATTTATCTGCGCCATTAGCAATGGTAACGGCAGGTTTGATTGTAGGTCATGATACAGTAAGAGATTCTGCTATGTCTGAAATTACCGAAACATACGTAGATAAGTTTTGGGAGTTAATAGATGTATTTTTAAATACTATTTTATTTGTTTTAATAGGAATGGAAATGCTCATTTTAACTTTTGAAACAAGTTATATCATAGCAGGATTAATTGCAGTACCAATAGTTTTACTATGCCGTTATGCCTCTTTATGGTTGCCTATTAAATTTTTCGCCAAAAAATTAGATTTTGTGCCTAAGACAAATTTAATTATGACTTGGGGAGGATTAAGAGGCGGAATTTCAATAGCTCTTGCACTAAGTCTTACCCCAGAAATGAATAGAGAATTGTTTTTAGTAATAACATATATTATTGTAGTATTTTCTATAATTGGTCAAGGGTTAACTGTAGAACCAATTATAAAGCGTTTAACACAAGAACAGAATTAATGTTTTATTAGCAGGGATTCTATTTCTTCAAAAGGAATTGTAAATTCTGTAATTCCGATGGCATAAGATGCTACTTCGTAAGTGTTATAGAGAAGCACTAAACCCTCTTCATTATAACCAATGTTTGCTGGTAGATGAAATGGTTCGCCAAAAAAATAATCGTCTATCGATTCAGAAGCTTCCATTTCTACGTCTACCATAAAGTGTTGCTCTGCAATTTTTGTAAAAGCATCAAGATTAGATATTATTTCTGAAGTTTTTAAAATTTCCCCTGAAATGGAGTCGAAGTTATAAAATGTTATAACTGAATTTCCATGAGCACCTCCTGTGTTTGTATAGCTGCTAATTGCAATTGAGATAATTTCAGAGGACTGATACATTACTTCTCCATCGAATGTTGCTTCCCAAACAAGTTTTGATTCCTCAAAATCAGATTTAAAAATTTTATACTCTGTATCAAACCTTGAAATGCCTTCTTCTAAGGTTGCAGTTTCAGAATCTTCTTCAGAAAAAAGTAAAGTATTAGCTATATGATTTTCTATTTTCGAGTTAATTAATGCGGCTAATTCCGTATCACCTTCAGCAACAGGAATGTTTATCTCAATATTTGCATTCTTTTGATAAAACTGATTGCTTTCAGAAAACATTAATTGTGATTCTTCAACACATGCATTAAAGCTAAGAGAAATAATAATAACCAAAAAAAAGCGCTTCATACTTGTAAGTTTTTAATATATGTTATACTAAAGATAATCTATACGTTTGAATAGAACGAATTAAAGTATAAATTTGTTGCAAGAACACTAGATATGAAATTTAACACAAAAACAATACATGGAGGCCAGGAGCATGATAAAGCCTATGGTGCAGTAATGCCTCCAATTTATCAGACTTCTACTTACGCTCAAAGTACTCCAGGAGGTCATAAAGGATATGAATATTCAAGAACACATAACCCAACACGAAAAGCATTAGAAAATGCTTTTGCAAGCATAGAAAATGGGAACTTTGGTTTAGCTTTTGCTTCGGGATTAGCAGCTATAGATGCCATAATAAAATTATTAAAACCTGGAGACGAAGTAATCTCAACAAATGATTTGTATGGAGGCACTTATAGGCTTTTTACTAAAATATTTGAAGATTTTGGAATAAAATTCCATTTTATAGGAATGGAAAAAGCAGATAATATTGAAGGTTATGTAAACTCGAAAACAAAATTAATTTGGGTTGAAACTCCAACTAATCCAATGCTTAATATTATTGATATTGAAGCAGTAGCAAAAGTTGCCGAAAAGAACAACATAATACTAGCAGTAGATAATACTTTTGCAACACCTTATTTACAGCAACCACTCGATTTAGGCGCTGATATTGTAATGCATTCTGCAACAAAATATCTTGGAGGACATAGTGATGTAGTAATGGGAGCATTAATTGTAAAAAACAAAGATTTAGCAGACAAACTCTACTTTATTCAAAATGCAAGTGGCGCAGTTTGCGGACCACAAGACAGTTTTTTAGTATTAAGAGGCATTAAAACTTTGCATGTAAGAATGCAAAGACATTGTGAAAATGGGAAAGCAGTTGCAGAATATTTAGAAACGCATCCTAAAATAGAGGATGTATACTGGCCAGGATTAACGTCTCATCCAAATCATGAAATAGCTAATAAACAAATGTCTGATTTTGGTGGTATGTTATCATTTACCACTAAAGGAAATGATTATAAAGAAGCAATTAAAGTGCTTGAAAAACTTAAGATTTTCACATTAGCAGAATCACTAGGTGGAGTTGAGTCCTTAGCTGGACATCCTGCAAGTATGACTCATGCTAGTATTCCAAAAGAAGAACGTGAAAAAACAGGAGTAGTAGATTCACTTATAAGATTAAGTGTAGGTATAGAAGACAAAGATGATTTGATTAATGACTTAAAACAAGCACTAGGATAAAAGACAAAAAAAAGGGGTGATTTTAAAATCACCCCTTTTTAAATTTATTTTTTTCTTAATCTAAATAATAGATATAACCAAAGTTTAACCATATTAACCAGTCATTAAATTTATTATAGCTTAATTTGTGATTAAAGCCATCTATCCAATCATTAAAATATAGTTGCCATCTTAAATCAAGCATTAAATCGGATAAAACAGTAAGTTTATATCTTACCCCAACACTGGTAACCATAGACCAAGAACTTCTTTGTTCTAAGTTAATAGGATATTCTCTTGTTTGTCCAGTAGGAACAGATGGAAGATATCTATCGTCGCTATACCAATAAGAATATATATTATTGGCATTATAAATATTATTATCACCAAAATCTGTACTTCCTTGTGGAGAAGAATACGTGTAATGTACTCCCAAACTTACAAAAGGCGCAAATTTATAGGCAAAAGCTTGAAAAGAACGAATACTTTTTGGGAAATATTCAAGTTGCATTCCGATATCAAAGTTTTCAGCAACACCATGATGTGCTCTTAATCGATCAGCATTAATTGAAGTTCTATTTGGACCAACCCATTGACCATGATGGTCAAGTATTGTTTTATTCCAAGAGATTTCACTTCTAAGCTTAAAATGATCATTAAAATAGGTGTCAGCAGAGTAACAGTTACAATCAGCTCTATAGGCGAAATTTATATAATGTATTAAGCCAATACCAATTCCGGAATTACCAAGATTAGTTTCTTCTTCATTTCTGCTTCCAAAATCTGATCTAAATTCAACAGGACCTATTATAGCTCCA
>Ga0208671_10000812_pt1 | contig 14498 bp, 29 predicted proteins | sample ColrivemetaGS759_FD_187606 | JGI IMG/M metagenome (GOLD analysis project Ga0208671, IMG submission 187606) | Estuarine microbial communities from the Columbia River estuary - Ebb tide ETM metaG S.759 (SPAdes) (version 2) | ecosystem: Environmental > Aquatic > Marine > Intertidal zone > Estuary ...
TTCAATAATCTTGATCTTGTGTTTCCTGCATAGGTTCTGTTGTGTAAACAACGTCAACTTTAGCGTTCCAGCTTTCCCAAGCTATTTTTTTATGACCTGACATATTGGCCTCATACAGTTAAAAGGTGGTTGCGTCTATCGGGTTGACTACTATGTTGTCTGATGACAACTCGTCCACTGACTCCTTTAGTGCCTTTAAGTTACTAAACAGGTTATATATTTTATCATAGTCAGCTTCTCTATCTTCTAATACACATTGAGACTTTAAATTATCCATAACTTCGTCTATTAATGCCCCTTCTGAAAGCCTATACAGCATAGCCGCTAGACTCGTCGTTCCATCTTCCGAGCTTTCCCAGTCGCAGGTAAAATAAATACTCCCATCTTCTTCTGTATATACTAAAAGTTGACATATTAGATTTGCCTCAGATTGCTGATCTTCCACGTTTGAAAATTGCTTTTTCATAATTTTTATTTAAATCAATTCCTATATCTGATAATTGTGACAGGGTATAAAAAGATCCGATTTTTTCTACTTCGTTTACTTGTGGGATACATGCTAGATATACTACCTCACATTCTTCATTATTCAAGACCTCAAAACTAAAAAGCTCTTTTTTAATCCATTCAAAATCAAGGTTTAGATGTTTCTCTGAAATTTCCTTTAGCGTTTGCCTCTCGTTTTTTGTAGATATATAACGAAAAGGAAAACTGTTGTCATCATCAAGGTAAACTTTTAAATGTTCTTCTCTTAAAGGACTTATGTTGTTATCCTTTTTCAATACTATAAATGTTATCCTTACTTTCATTGAGATAAATTCCAAGCAAGACCAGAAAACACTTCACCAAGCTGACGCTTTTCTGACTGTGTTAGCTGGTGGTTTTCGCTTCCGGTAACCCCTGAGACTAGAGATATAACGCCTTCACTATACCCATCGTACTTACCTTTTAAAGAATCTTTATACAAAATCTTTGCGGCCTCTGTATATACATCGTTTACCTGCTGAACATCTGTATTGTATGTCAATATTCTTTCTGAAAACTCTTTATTGAAAATACAAAGGTCTAACCTATCTTTATCATCGGTAACTTTCTCTGCCACCTTTAAGGTTTTTTCTTTAATCTCCTGCGTAGGCTCGTTTATGTCAACAGCCGGAGCGATGGGCTTGGGTATCAAATCAGGAATCCGTTCCTGAATTTGAGGCAAAAATAAACCAATAAGAACTATAAGTAAACCTAGACAGGTTCTAGTCGTTGAGGATTTCAATTTTATCCTCCGTTTCAAAAGAGTCTTGATTTTCGCATTTCTCGTCTCTTTCTACCAACAGAGGAAATGTCTCGTCTAACTTCTTGCAAGCCTCTGTTAAACAAAGGGCTTTGCAAGAATCGTAAAGAGACTCCCACTGAACAACCGTAGAAGATAGTTTCACAGCTTTTTTAGGTCTACTGATAGAGGGTAAAGAAAACCCTTTCAATAAATCAAGTAAAGCTGGAACCGCAATAACGACTCCTACACCAATAAAAATTAACTGAATCGTACTAAGTTCACCCATTTTATTTTCCTACTATTTAGTTTCTCGTACAGTATCACCAATAACCCAAGCTGCAACAATGGTAACGATACCAAGTAATTGCTCCTGATTCAATTCCACTCCAAAAAGATCGGAAGCTACAACTGCGGCAAGGCCGATTGCTGAAACCCAGAATCTACGAGACTTACCTAACGATTTTAACTTATCCATAACTTACTCCAATTACCTTTTCTAAAAACAAACCCTTCCGATGAAGGATATAAACACTACTTCTTATTATACATCTTTCCTATAGTTTCCGCAGACTGAAAACCTACTTTATTAGAATCATATTTACCATTTACAAGTAAAACAAACTCTGGAACTGATCTTGTTTTTTTGTTAAACATAAGCTGTTTGTTTGACGGTTTATCAATGTCTACAATTCTTATCATAGCGTCTGCTTTTTCCGATATTTTCCACTTAGGATTAGTTTTAAATTTTGCCAACTCTGTTCTTTTCCACTGCTGACATGGGCCACACCAACTTGCCGTAAAGAATAAAACCTGTTTCATTCTTGGCTTTACCTTTACCTCATCCGTAGAAACCACAGTAGAGGTCTTCTGTAATTTTTTTTTTGATTTTCTACCGTTATTGTAGGACAGTATGCCCCCATCTCTAACACCTCCACCTCGTTCACCACGGGAGCAGGACTAGACACAGAGTGATATGGACAGTCGGTTGTATGACCATCCCCCTGCACTATCTTTCCAGTACCTTTGCATATACACTTATTAACGTCTGGATCTGGCCCCAAGGGTTCGTCGTCATCATCAGGAACAATATTAAAAACCTTAGCCTGAGCTACGTCAAATGCCTCGCTCGTCTCATCAATTATAGGCTGTATATCGCTTGTTGTCAACGACTCTGCTGATTTACTTTGAAAAAAAATAAAACCAGCTATAATTACAACCCCTATTATCGCTCTTTGTTGTGTGTTCATCAAAATACCTCATTGATTGTCCAATCTATTTTTCTAGCTGGGAACCCATCTACATCGCTGAACACCCAGCCGCCACCGCCCGATAACATGCCTCTAGCATCTTTCTCTCTAATCCAGAAGCTACCTTCTGGTTGCCCATTTACCCTTGGACCACTATTCCATTTGCCCCAGCTATTTTGAACTAGGTATAGCGTTTCTTTTAATCTTTCGTTTGTATCATCACAAGCGATCCAACACATAGCGTGATTCCAACCGCTAGATCTTTTAGCGATACCATTACTATCCCTTCTAGAAGAAAAGCCGTACCCAGAGCATACAGAAAGAGCATAGCCATTAGCCAGCGCATCTCTAGCCTCTTCTATAGTTCTGATGTTTGATATTGTTTTAACTTGGTGCTTTTGAGCCTCTGTTTTATACACATTATTTGGTATTTTCTTTCTCGCTCCCAAGCTAGAATTATATTTAGATAGATCTACATCTCCATAATCTTTTCTAACTAACACCCCGCCGTTCTGATGAACATATCTAGCAGCACCAGAACAAGTCATACCCTGTCCCATATGGCTTCTTGACTGATATATAGCCTCCGTTGCACCGCGAGCAACGAAATCCTCCCTATCTCCATTTTTAATTTCTACCGCGCGAGTAATGTCTACAGCATTTCTAGTGGAGTGAGAAACACAATCCCCCGTGGTCTGCTTTTCTGATGGACCAAAACCGGAATCAAAATCTAATAAAGCTTTAAAAGGAAGGCTTAACTTACCTTTACCAGATCCATATAGACTATGAGCAGAAGCCCCAAATACAGGAGTAGGAAGTTCTGCTAACAGAGCCGCCGTGTCTTCTGGATCGCATACGCTACCTACAAAACCACCCTTATAAAGATTTAATATTTGTCTAGGTGTAAGATCTACATCATCAAAATCATAATCCATTTATCAACTCCTGTGCTGAATTTTTCCAACTAAATTGTTTTCCGGTATCTATACCGTTTTGGTTTGTAGTAAGTTGTCCATCTTGTTTTAACGTATGAACATCTCTCATATATTCTATTGTAACATCCTTTTGATCTTGAGCAATTTCTGCCCAAAGCCCCAACTGACCATCAAAAAATACGCCATCAAAAGCTGTTTCTAAATTGTTAATATTTATAAGTCTTGAGTTTACCGGAGTGCAAAATTCTGTATGTGCAGAGTAATTAGTTGTAATAACATGTTTGCCCATAGCCATCATTTCTAGTAATTCAAGATTCCAACCTTCTGCCCTTGAGGGGAATACACCACAATCAGTCTGCCTCATAATGCTCATTACATCCTGATGAGTTTTCTGTCTTGGTATAATTCTTATTTTGCTTCCTAGCTTAGAATTTTTATAGAGGTCTTGCCAATTTTTATTACCCTCTCCTATAAATGGATTATCACACATCATCCATAGTTCCACATCATCATTCTCAGAAAAGGCATTGTTGAAGCATTCTAGAAGTATATCGTGACCTTTTCTTTTTTCCCATTTGCCGCAGTTAAAAAAGACGGTTGATTGTCTTCCAGAAACGGCTGATGGTGAGAATATATTATTATCAACACCAAGGGGTACAACATGCACATCTTCATCTTTAAATTTTGTATTTTGTAAGATAATTTGTTTAGCCCATTTAGAACAAACGAATATTTTATTACAGTGATGAAGGCTTGTTATTTCCTTTGCGTTAAAATGAGTAAGCTCAAAGATAGGAAAGCCTATAAACTTTCCATTGCCAACTCTAGTGGTCAAATCATTTTGATGCCAAATTTTAACACAAGGTCTATCAATAAGACACCTTTCTTGATTTGATATTGCCTCATAAAGTTCTTTGCTTTCAAAGTCTTGCGGCTGAGAAATGGGATAGAGGGATACAGAGTTATCTATCTTGTATAATTCTTTAAGTATGTTGTATCCCGCTACCCCGTAACCCAAAGTATTTATGGGTGCAATTAAGTTTATCATTCAAATATTCCTAAGTTAGAGTCTGTCTATCAACTCTATTATAGACAATATCACCACTGTTTGCAAGACCAATATCTAGCTTTCCACTTAGGGCCGGGAGTTTCGCACTTGTGTCTAGCTCTAAAGCTCTTTCTGTTTTTAGGATTATCTCTTTTGATCTCCATGTTGGGGTCGCCAAAGTTCACCTTTACTACATTACCCTTCTCGTTTTTAACATAAACAGACCTTTTCTTTGGACCTTTTGGAGTTAGAAAAGGTTTGTTGAGCGTAACCTTGCGGCCTTGATATTCTAAACTCTGAGCCTTTTTCCAAGATTCTGGATCTGGACGGTCCTTGTCTCCCCTTTTTGCTGGTTTGTATTTCTTACCTTCTCTTTCTTTTTTCTTACGAATATTTTCCCAAAGTCCGGGTTTTGCTATAGAAATATCCCAGTCTTCGGAATCCTCACCCCAGTCTTCATACTCTGCCTCAGAAGGAATGTAGAAATTACTTTCTGTAACTTCTTCCTCTGAGCCGTAAGAGTCTAGGTAAAATGTTTCATCTGTCTGTTTAATATAGTCTTTCATTATCTTCTCCAGTTATTGTTGTTATAAAAATTTTGATTTCCATTATAGAAATTAAAAGTTCGCACCTGTGGAACATGGTAAAATTGGGCATTAACGCCTATCGTAACGGTTCTCCTGTATGGATCAACATACGCACCGTTTATATTTAAAGTAGTTCCTTGTGGGAGCCATACAACATGAGGTTGATACCCAACGACCCTTTGGCGATAATTATAACCCCAAGGCCACTGAGCCGAAACTGTATCGCTCATACTACAAAAACAGAAAGTTAAAACCAATACTGCTGCTAATTTTTTAATCATACTACATCCTTTAAAATGTTCTTAGAATCTTCTTTTACAATACTGTGAGGTCTGCCATCCGTAGCAGTATACCGTGTTAATTTAACCATGTCAAGATGATTATAGATAGTCCACGCTAAATCTTCTGGTCCACATCTTCCGCTTTCAAAATCGTCTGCGTTAGGAGTTGATGCCCCAATCGTTCTTCCCATTTCATAACTCCCGCAACTAATCATAAGGGGAGCGAGTTTCCCAAAATGGTCGCGTCCTTGATTTTGATTCACCTTTGGGGTACGACCAAACTCAGAGGTAACAACAAGCATAACCCGTTCGTACATCCCTCTTGCTTCTAGCGTATCCATAACTTTAGCGAGATAGTGGTCTAGTTCTACCTGTTTTGTTGCAAGAGATTGTCCTATATTTGTGTGCATATCCCAGCCACCGTAGCTTAATGATACAAACTTAGAGCCAGCTTCTAACAATCTAATCGCAGTAAGAGCATCCTGCCCTAATGTTGCCTCCTTGAACTTATCATAATCTTTGTCGTTTTCTACTCTAAATGCCTTAGAGCCATCGCCAAGAATAATATCTACCGACTGATTCCGAAGATCTCGCCAATCTTTAGACATTTGCTGGTCTTTTGCTAAGAAATTATTATCAATTACATTTAAAGCCTGTAATCTACGGTGGAAATCTTCGCTTTGCCCTAACAGTCTAAGGTCTTTTCTGCCTTCTTTTGTTGCATCAAAGCCTGTATACTTTCCACCAAGCCATGCAGCACCGTTATGATCGTACTGTCCTAGCTTGACATATGTGGGCAACCCGTCATCAGTGTTTACTCCGTGATGCTTACTCATCATAGACCCGTAGCTAGGCCACTTAGAGCTTGTTCCTGCTCCGAAATTAGCCTCGCCTGTAACCATCCAATGAACAGCGGAAGCATGGTTCTGATCTCTGTGACCAAATGCTCTTGGGATTGCAATTTTATCTGTACGTTTAGATAGTTCTGTAAACAAACCTCCTAGCTCGACCCCTGCTACGTTGGTTTTTATAGCTCCGGTTACAGATCGCCGGTCAGCAGGAGCAAATGGTACAGGATTAAAAGTTTCAATATGACTAGCGCCACCGCCAAGAAAAAGGAATAATACTGCTGTATCGTCCTTCTTCTCATCTTGTGCGTAAGTCGCTGTAATATTTCCATAAGCAAAAGTCGCCGCTCCTAGTTTAACAAAGTCTCGTCTTTTCATATCAACCCTTCCTGTATGGTTCCAGATCTGGAAATAGTTTATATCTTATGTCTTGCCAAATAGCGCCACTTATAACCATAGCAGCCTCGTTGTCTGACGGATAATGTACGCCCTGTAAACATCTAGCCAGTCCAGCCTCGCCAATCTTCCTAAAGAAATCAGAAGACAAATTAGGATACATATCTGACAAAAGATAGGCCGCTATCGCAGCGTAGGCTGTGTGACCAGAGGGGTATGCTGGCGTTTGGTGGGTCTTTGTTTCTACCACATTTACCTTAAACCCCAGTGTTTCTGCGATTTGTACCGGCCTTGGTCTATTATATTGATATTTTAAATTCATTATAATCGGGCGGGTTATATTCCAAACCTTGTCAAAAGCGGCATTAGGCATTTGAAGGTTGTATTCTCTTAGTACATCATTATAAAGATCAAGAGGCTCGTTGTCAACTAAATCTATTAGATTTTTATCTCTTGCAGTAAGAGATTTTGTTATACTTTGAAGATACTCCAATTCTTTGCGAGTTTCTTCCGAATTGTTCTCTGGGGGCTTAGGTAAGACATTTTTCCAATCTATAGTAATGCTATTAGATACTTTCCAACTCTTTTTAGAGTCTGTATACTTAACAGAATTAATATTATCAGAAAATGCTTTGTCTAGGTCTAAAATTTTCATAGGTTCCTCCATAACTTTTATACACATTACATGGAAGAAATAATTTCTGTTAGTAGAACTTCTGAGTTTTTATAGACTTTTGAGACTGCTGCTCTGCTTGCAATTCTACGGGCCTCAGCTTTTTTATAGCCCAAACCAACCAGCCCTATTACAGCTTCATTAATTATGGATGTCTCTGTAGTATCCGCCTCTTTCACCTCTTTCGCCTGCAAAACGACTTGCTTTTTGGGCTTTTTGACACTCTTGGACTTTTCAGCAGCAGTTTTCTGATTGGCGATCTGTAAAGAAAAGTCAAAACCAGAGAAATCTTGCTGTGAATCCATAGGCTTATCTCTTTCCGCGCTCAGGATGGCCGCAAGTATTGGGGCAAAGGCGGCTATGATAGATGTAAATATCCCCACAAAAAAGAAAGCCGCAATCGGTAAAATAAGCAAAAACAAGTAGAGTATAGCTTCGTCTGAGTTCCAAGTTCCTGTATTTTGCATCCTAGTATCCGTATTGATATTCGTATTTGTACTCGCTTCTTTCCAGCCTGTAGGTCGGCACATACCTGTAATAATCGGGATAGTATCGTGGATACACCATAGCAGTCCAGTATTTATGAACCTTGCCCGAATTATAAATTCTTCTAATCTCTAGAGCTTCGTGACTTTTTTGCTTCATTCTATCCTTGTAGGCGTAAAACTTAGCACGATCAACCTGCTGTATGGTTCTAGGTCTACTCATTAACAACTGTTCACCGCTAGACGTTAACGGGAACAAAGAAGCAACCAGTAGGATTATAAAGATTTTCACGAAGCGATCTCTTTTGGTTTTCTTATTGTAACACCAGAAAGTCTATTTTGCAACCTATCCATTTCTCTTTGCATATCAGATGTCTCTTTTTCTATCTTTTTAGTTTCCGTTATTTTACTACGTCTTGTAGATAGCTTCGTCTTTTTTGCGAGTTCTTTCTTTTTCTGCTTATCTTGCTTTCTTTTAAGTTTGTTTCTACTCATTTGAGTGGTCTAACCTTTTCTTTAATTTAGACATATCTTTATTTAGTTTCTTTTTCTTCTTAGAAAGTTCCCTGACTTCTGACCCTGTAAGCTGGGGGTTGTACAGTTTTTCAGAGAGGACGCTTAGTTGATCTTCAATATTAGATAGTTGTAGTAATATTCTATTTTTTTGCATTATAAGACCCAAGAGGGTTTGCCATCGCGACAAACCCTCTGATATAGTTAGAGTTAAGCCATCTGTCTTTCTGTAGCCGCGACAGAATTTGGCTTTACGACTTTAGAAAAAGTCGAAGGAAGAACGCTATAAGAAACTCGATTAGCGCCATTTTTATCAGTCCACTCTCTTTGTTTGAGTCTACCGCTAACAATCACCCTATCCCCCTTGGAAAGTAGCACATTCTCTGCGTATCGAGCGTGACTATCCCATCCGTCAACATCCATATACATTGTTTCTTCTTTATCTCTACCAACGGATTCATTTACGGCAAGACGAAAAGTAACAAGGTCTTTATCTGAGATGTTCTTATACTCAGGGTCTTTGGTCAAATTTCCCTGTAAACGAATCTCATTATTAAACGACATACATCAAACTCCTAAAATTAATTAAACACAAAACAGCAACGCGCTGTCAACAACATTATTATAGATTACCATCGGGCAATTTTCAACTCTTAATTTACTTTTTTTCAGAAAAAATAGCATTCTTTAGTCTACGGATACGACCATCGTTATCTTCCATATAGTGAATTAGCTGATAAACCCCCCTAGCGGCTTGTCTGAGTTCTTTTAGTTCTACCTCAAGTTTTTCTACTTTTTTAGATTCTTCTGACATATTACACCTTTAATTATCAGGCTCTACTAAGTGCATAACGAGAGCAGCGATAAGTATATACTGCTCTATTTCATTTGGGGTTAACTCAAACCCCTTCTCCGCTAGTCTAGTTCTCCATCTCAACATATCTTTTTTAGTCATGTTACATATGCCATACATAAACTCTATAGTGTCTTCGTCTGCGCCTTTGTACATCTTTAGAAAGTTTAAATATGTATTCCAAGCGCGATCTGTGGGGAGAGCGTCTTCGTAAAAGTCGTTTAGTATTCTAGCGAGTTTTTTTCTTTTCATGGTTTACCTCTCAGTATACCATAATTACACATTATCGTCAACACCTTTTATTATTTTTGTTGCGTCAACCTTATTTCTTTTTAAAGTTTCAACTTCTTGAATCAACCCCAAGAGTATATCAAATATTTCTTTTGCGGGATCATGACCTATTTGACTTTCTAAAGACTTCTTTGTATTTGTAGATATTCTCATATCAATCCTTTTTGTTAAGCTATGACAAATTTAGGTATGTTTCTACTTCAATTCTTGCCTCAGTTAGCATATCCTGAGCTAACTGAAAATTACTAGACCATTTCTGGTCTTTGTTTTCAACGCTAACAACCCGCCTTACGCCCACCTGAATGATAAGTGACGCACATCTACTACAAGGTTGAAACGGCCACGTATAGATCGCACAGCCCTTCACAGGAGCGTTTGCAAACAGAAGCGCGTTCGCTTCTGCGTGAACGACCATCTCGTACTTTACTTCCCTATTATCTAATCGGTGATCGTCCTTGATGCCTTTAGGGAAACCGTTGTATCCAATGGAAATAACTCTGTTGTCATCATCAACAATAACTGCACCCACTTTTGTGGACGGGTCTTTGCTAAATGTAGATACAGTTTTTGCTAACTCTAAAAAGTTTTTATCCCACTTATTCATTTAACACTCCGTATCGTCTTCGTCCCAAGTAAAATACCTATCTAAGAATCTATCATAAGTATTAGCCGCTGTCAAGTCTTTACAGATAATTTGATAAAGTTCTTGTGGAAACATCTTCATTCCACGCTCTTTGAATAGCTTGGTCTTGACTGACTTTATCTCTTTGTCTTTGTTGTAGATATAGATTCTACACTCACGCTGTTTGAGCTTTACAACCCAGTCCTGTATCTTACACTGCACTAACATTCTTTCTCCTTATTAGCATGACCCTACGGGAACTCGAATCCCGATTGCTGCCGTGAAAGGGCAGTGTCCTAACCGATTAGACGATAGGGCCGCAAGCTGTATCGGCTGGACTCGAACCAGCAACCCTGTGATTAACAGTCACATGCTCTACCATTGAGCTACGATACAATGTGCCAGTTTGGGTTATAAGGTACTGGCAGACCTCAGACAACTTACGCTGCCAAAGCAAGACTTTCATCTGCAATTAAAATTTAGTCAGCTTTTAACGTGGCCCACTGACCAACCACGGATTGCAATTATTACATCATATTGTGGATCGAATCTATTTCGCCCCCGTAAGTGGAGGCGTGCGGTACTGCCCCGCAGTGTCCTACAACATCAATAATAACGTCTACAATCATATTAAAACGGTCCATCGCTGGCACTATCGTGAAACTTTGTAATAGCTTTCTCTAACGATCCCTTAAACTTACCTGTCACAACATAAGAAAAACTACCATCAGGTTCTACCATCTGTTCCAACATTCCCTGCTGAAACATCATAAACAGTTCTTCACCACAATACTGCATCGCAACTTCTTTCATTTTTAATATAGAAGGTTTATCGTTCATTTCAAATTTCATAATGTTAAAAGAAAGGGTTTCTGTCTCTGGTCTAATCTTCTCTACTTTATTTAGATGAGATTTTGCTTTTCTCAATGTGTCGTAAACACCTAGAGGTTCTGAGATAACTCTATCGCTTGCAGTAATAAGCATTTCTAATATATAAACTGTCATTTTTTATCCTTTGTAGGGCCATGTCTCTCTTAGTATATCGGTAACTCCGTCAATGTCAACCAGCCATCTTCCATATTTTCCTGTTTTTGTTGTTCTTATTTTAACCCAGTGTTCTGGATGTCCAATAGATTCATTGCGAATGTCGGCAACAGAACTCAAAAGTTTAGCACATGTGTCTGTTGCCTTCTTCCAATCTTCATGTCCTCGTTCTGGGGTGTCAACACCAATCAGCCTTGTTCTGATCTTTATATTGATATTAAATCCAAGATCAACAATAAAGTCTACAGTGTCTCCATCTACAACACGGTCCACCTTAGCGATATACTCGTACATTATACATCCTCTTTTAGTGGCAACCAAGGGCCGAAGTTACGCTTCAATGTTTCAATCCTATCTTCTGCGTCAGCAAGGCTTGCCAGAGCCTCATTTAGATTATTATGTAGATCGCCAGTGCTGTGATCTCCAATGCCTGCTGGGTGATTAAACATAATCTCCAAACTGGTGACTGCCTCTGCTCTATCTGCTGCTGCTCGCAACATCAAAGAATTTACTGCCTCTGCCTTAAAACTCATTTAACCAATCCTCTAATTTGACTTTAGGTTTCCAATTTAAAATACGCTTTGCTTTACCTATATCTGCCAGAGTGTGTCTAGCTTCCCCGATTCTCGCTGCTATAAATTTACTATTACCTCCGATCATTCTCGCAATACTATTTACAGAATGATTAGTTCCGGTTCCAATGTTAAATATTTCTCCACACGCTTCCTCTGGCGCAGTCATAGCTAAGATATTTGCTTCTACTACATCTGAAACATGCGTGTAGTCTCTTGTTTGCTCTCCGTCACCCACTATAGTCATCGGTTCATCAGCTTCGGACTGCTTTTGAAATAGCCCAACGACAGGAGCATACTGACCCTTTGTTGGCTGTCGTTCGCCGTACACGTTAAAGTATCGGAATGTCACTGTTTCAAGTCCATATAAATTATTATATATTTTACAAAATTCTTCGCCAGCGGTTTTTGTTATAGAGTAAGGATTTAAACAATCTTTCTTCATATCTTCTTTTAGAGGTATAGGATTTGCTAGCCCGTAGGCAGAAGATGTAGAGGAATACATCACTCGCTTTACACCATAGTCTAACGCATACTTTAATATTTTGCAAGTACCTAATATATTAGTTTCTATTGCGAGTTCTGGATTTTCTAATGTTGGCTGAATCCTAGATTCTGCCGCCAAATGGAACAGATAATCTACGTCTTGAAACAATCCAGAAATATATGGATTGGTTATAGATATACAATGATACTCTGCCTTATTATTGAAATAAAACTGATCGTGAGCAGTAGCAGACTGGTTATCAATCACAACTACTTCATGCCCCATGTCAACAAGTGCATCAACAATATGCGACCCGATAAATCCAGCGCCGCCAGTTACTAAAGACTTCATTTTAACAAACCACCTCCATAGATAAATTATTTATGTCCGCTTCTATATCCTGATGACTAAAAGATTTAATTATATCTTTATAGGCATCAACTTTAAAATACTCCCTATTCTTTTGTTGATCGTTTTCTATTTTTTTGCCTGTTGCCAGTTGATAAGGAAAGCTAACTATATTATAGGAAGTTTTGAGTAATAATCCATACCTTTCTTTTAATAAATCTATAAAAAAGCTACATTTTGACTCATCTTGTAGTGTGTCTAAGTTTACAAATACACAATCTACATTCATCATACAATACCTTACGATGCTTACAAACTTATAATATCTAATGTCAAAAATCGTTTTCCCATAATCATCCTTGTTTATCATGGAACTATCGCTGCGGTTCCTGAAAGAACTATATGGGGTTTGCCCAAGGGTTAAAAAGTCTTGGAAATTTTCAAAAGGAGTTAACTCATAGGGGTTTTTAAACATAGAAACAAGCCAAGATTCTAAATTTCTAAATACAAAAATGTCCACCACCCTATCGTCTAGTGTCTTAACATCTTGATCTGGAACCCCATGCGCCCAATGTTGAATATGACCGTCTTTTAAAGTATCTCTGTAAACAAAGCCTTCTCCAAAGTTAATTTTTAATATTTCGTGTAAAAAGCTTGTTCCAGAGTTTCTCTCTCCGTTTATTTTAAGAAGCACTCTAGTTCTCCCTAGTTAATTTAAATGCTTCAAGTGTACACTTGAATGGCTTGCCTTCAATGCCCTCCACTAACTCTAACATTTTAGCAGCAATCTCGCGGATTTCAACCTGTGCATGTTCAGAATTGCGAAGTTTCTGGAAATTAGCAAAGGATCGCATGTTAAACGTAATGTCTGCTTGAATCTGACTGTTGTAAGTCTTGAAGAATCGTGCCGACTCTTTGGCTCTCTTACGTCCCAATACTGGTTCAAGGTCTGCGATACATTGATGGTATAAATTATTACCGTATTGAGTATAGTTTTCTAAAACATCAGACCATTTTTCTCCCAATTCGTCCATGCCACACCACTCACTACAAGTAATATCATTCCAGTCCTCTGGAATGTAATACTTATCTTCTTTTAATTCCTTGTACCTAGCTGACTCAGCATTAAGACTACTAATGCGATGTTTAAGCAAATGAATATGTGATGCGATCTCTGTGTCAACTAGAAAATGAACCATACCTTTTTCAAAAGGGGTTTCATGTCCATTTACCCACAACATTTCAATAAGTCGTGGGATTCTTGCTTTCTTTTCATCCGTAAGATTCCTGCTTGTACTCGTCCATGCTGAACATGCGATGACCTCATCGCTTCCGTAGTGTCCTAATAACTCAACCTTATTGTCCATCTTTAACCTTTTGCAAGAGAGTGCTTGACGATTCTGTTTTACCACCACCTATGCTGTAAAGCAAGTGGATTCCAAGTTCTTCGCAAACTTGTGCTTCTGGCGTGTTGTAGGTCTTTCTGTCTCCACCATTCATAAAGTAAAGACCAGTCATAAATGGGTCGTCAGCGTACCGCTTGTGAATCTTCGATATAGACCTCACCACCGTTGAATCTTCGTCAACAGAAACCATAGCTTTATCTACGCAGCGCAAAGCGCGAACAATTCTAAGTCTAGCATTGTCATCCATAAACTGTTTAGAACCTTTAATTCCAACCTGATGGTCGTTATTAACGATCACATACAGCATGTCGCACTCTTGTTTAGCTCCTTCAAGATAGTCCAAGTGTCCCGTGTGAACCGGATTAAAATATCCAGATACAATTCCTACTCTCATGTAAAAATCCCCTTAATTGTTTCCCAGAGTGTTTTCTTTTTACCTTTGCCTGACTCCCAGCGCTGGCGCATCTCTCTCATTCTATACTCTTTATCGAGTTTGTCAATGCCCTTCTGTAGTTTTTTACTGACAATCTTCTGACTTTTCATAAAACTACTGTCTGTCATATTTGCATCGCCTCTCATTCCAACGGACTCCAAT
>Ga0208671_10000817_pt1 | contig 14438 bp, 10 predicted proteins | sample ColrivemetaGS759_FD_187606 | JGI IMG/M metagenome (GOLD analysis project Ga0208671, IMG submission 187606) | Estuarine microbial communities from the Columbia River estuary - Ebb tide ETM metaG S.759 (SPAdes) (version 2) | ecosystem: Environmental > Aquatic > Marine > Intertidal zone > Estuary ...
TTTAGAGGTTAGTGTTGTTGGGCGATCACTAGGAAGACAAGTTGGATTAAAAATTCTTAAAAAATATCCTCACCTTAAAGAAATTCATGGTTATCAGGCAAATGATTTTGGAGCAATAGTCGCAGCTGCTGCTTTAGCTCATGATATAGGAAACCCTCCTTTTGGACATTCTGGTGAACAAGCAATTGGTCACTTTTTTAAAACTGGAGATGGCAAACAATTCAAAAGCCAGCTTACAGACAAACAATATCAAGACCTTTGTGATTTTGAAGGAAATGCAAATGGATTTAAAATCTTAACTCAAAACAGTATCGGAAAACAAGGCGGATTACGCTTGAGCTATGCTACACTTGGAGCGTTTACAAAATACCCTAAAGAATCTCTTCCAAAAAAACCAACTCAACATATTGCAAGTAAAAAATACGGCTATTTTCAAAGTGAAAAAGATGCTTTTGCTGATGTTGCTAAAGATTTAGGACTAAAAGTTTTAGGAGACAAAAACAGTTTAAGTTATGCTAGACATCCTTTAGCATTTTTAGTTGAAGCTGCAGATGACATATGTTATACTATTATTGATTTTGAAGATGGTATAAATTTGGGGTTAATTCAAGAAGAGTTTGCTTTAGAGTACCTCATTAACTTAGTGCGAGGGACGATAGATATTGGTAAATACAATAAATTAACATCAACTCAAGATAGAGTAAGTTATTTAAGAGCATTAGCAATAAGTGCTTTAATAAATGAAGCTGTATTAGTTTTCATGAACAACGAAGAAGCAATTCTTAATGGAAGCTTTGCAACTGCATTACTAGATAAGAGTAAATATGAAGCACAAATAAATGATATAATTAAATTAAGCGTTTCTAATATTTACCAATCTAAAGAAGTTATTAATAAAGAAATCGCAGGTTACGAAGTTCTTACAAAGCTTTTGAAAACTTTTATTTTGGCAGCTAATAATAACTTCGAAAATAAAGCTACTAGTTACGATAAACTGATTTTAAAAACGATACCTTCTAATATTAAAACAGATGACTCAAACTTATATATTCGATTATTATCTATTTGTCATTTTGTAGCCTCACTTTCAGATAGTAATGCTATTTTAACCTTTAAGAAATTAAAGGGAATTCAGTTCAGTTTATGAAAAATATGCATTTTATCGAATAAAATAGCTTTTAATCGATATATTTTAGTATATTCGTTTACCTCAAATTTATTAATCATGAAAAAAAACCTACTAATAGCGATAGTAGTTTTTGTTTTTACTCTTGTTATATCATTAATAATTAGTGATGTAATAAAAAAAGACAATCAAAAAGTAGAGCAACATTATTCTGTAGTAAAATAGAATAAGAGTTTGTTAAAATAGATAACTAACAAGGTTATAAATTGTTTTTACAATGCTTAAAAACAAAAATATTCGTTTTGGATTTTTTGTGCTCCTATTTACTTTATTAGGATTATTGCTTTATGCAGAATATTCTAAACCTTCTGAAGAAGAACTTTCTGAGGTTAAGAAAATAGAAAGTAAAACTCTAGCGATAAAACATTAAGAGTTCTTGAGTAATTATTTTATTCAAATTATTTGAATCTAATTTTAAATATTCTTGGAGTTCTTCAATTTTCCCATGTTCAATAAATTCATCTGGAATTCCAAGACATTTAATAGGAATGCTATAATTATTCTCTGAAGCAAACTCTAAAATAGAACTTCCAAAACCACCTTTAATTACACCATCTTCAACAGTAATAACGGATTGATAAGTTTTAAAAATAGAGTGCAGTAATTTCTTATCTAAAGGTTTAATAAAACGTAAATCATAATGCGAAACATCTAAACCATCTATTGCTTTGGTAACATTATTGGAAATTGCCCCAATACTCAAAACAGCAATATTTTTTCCTTGCTTAAGGTTTACACCTATACCTATTTTAATAGTTTTAAATGGTTGTTTCCAATCTATAGTTACTCCTCTTCCTCTAGGGTATCTAATAGCAATTGGCAAATCCAATCCAAGCTGAGCTGTATACATTATGTTTCTTAGCTCAATTTCATTTCTTGGAGCAAAAACAATAAGATTAGGAATACATCTTAAAAAAGAAATATCAAATACACCATGATGTGTTGCACCATCTTCACCTACTAATCCAGAACGATCTAAACAAAAAATTACGGGTAGTTTTTGTAATGCAACATCGTGAATTACTTGATCATAAGCACGCTGTAAAAAGGTTGAATAAATATTACAATAAGGTACTAGTCCTTGTGAAGCCATTCCAGCAGCAAGAGTTACAGCATGTTGTTCTGCTATTCCAACATCAAAAGCACGATCTGGAATTTCTTCCATCATGTATTTAAGGGAACATCCTGTAGGCATTGCTGGAGTAATACCTACAATTTTTTTATTTTGTTTTGCAAGTTTAACAATAGTATATCCAAAAACATCTTGATATTTCGGAGGTTTTACTTCAGTGCTAGATTTAGGAATTATCTCACCTGTTATTGCGTTAAATTTTCCTGGAGCGTGATACACAACTTGATTGTCTTCAGCTTGTTTTAAACCTTTACCTTTTTTTGTAATAACATGTAAAACTTTTGGTCCTTTAATAGTTTTAAGATAATTAAGTTTTTCAATAAGATTATTGATGTCGTGACCATCAATTGGACCTGAATAATTAAAATTTAATGCTTCAAATATATTATCTTGATTAGTAATACCAGATTTTACATTTGTTAGATATTGTTTTAAAGCACCAACACTTGGGTCAATTCCAATGGTATTATCATTTAAAATAATGAGCAAATTAGCATTTGTAACTCCAGCGTGATTCAACCCTTCAAATGCCATTCCACTAGCAATGGAAGCATCACCTATAACAGCAATATGCTGTTTGTTTTCACCTTTAAGTTGCGAAGCTAAAGCCATACCTAAAGCCGCAGAAATTGAAGTAGAGGAGTGGCCGACTCCAAAAGCATCATAAATACTTTCACTTCTACTTGGAAAACCACTTAAGCCTTTAAATTGTCTATTGGTATCAAATATTTCTTTTCTACCAGTAAGTATTTTATGTCCATAAGCTTGATGACCTACATCCCAAATTAATAGATCTTCAGGAGTATTGAATACATAGTGCAAAGCAATAGTAAGTTCTACTACTCCTAAACTGGCTCCTAAATGACCTTGTTTAGTTGCAACGATATTAATAATAAAATCACGCAATTCCTTTGCTAAATAAGGTAATTGCTCAACTTGAAGTTTACGTAAATCTTCAGGAAATTCTATATGATCTAATATTCTGTTATTCACAGCGCAAAAGTACAAGTTTGAAATTGTATTTTTGAAAAATGGAAAATATTTTTGACGATGCTTATTTTATGCGAAGAGCTCTTCAAGAAGCTGAAGCGGCTTTTGATAAGGGAGAAATTCCTGTAGGTGCTGTTATTGTTATAGACAATAGAATAATTGCTAGAGCACATAATCTAACAGAAACTTTAAACGATGTAACTGCACATGCCGAAATGCAGGCAATTACTTCAGCTGCAAATTTTTTAGGAGGTAAATATCTTCAAAAGTGTACACTATACGTAACATTAGAACCTTGCCAAATGTGTGCAGGAGCACTATATTGGAGTCAGATAAGTAATGTTGTTTATGCTGCAACTGACGAAACAAGAGGATTTCGCGCAATGGAAACTAAGTTACATCCAAAAACAAAAATTAAAGGTGGTGTTTTAGCTGAGGAAGCTTCCGAATTAATGAAACGCTTTTTTATTGAAAAACGCAATTTAAACTAGTACCGTTTTTTGTGATTACGCATTTTATCAAGGTTTTCCTTTGTAATCATGTAATCACTTACATTTTTGTCTTTCCATCTATAATATGAGAATAAAGGGAAAACAATTAAAAATAAACCTACTACACCAAAACCAATTAGTTTTTGAGAATAGTCTTCTTCAATTACAAATCCTGTAATGATACTTCCAAAAGCTAAAAAAAAAAGAAAACCAATTACATATTTCATAATTATTGTGTGAAATTAATTAGTTTACGTCTGTAAGCAGTAAGTAAACGAGATTTAGAAATAAAACCAAAATATTTTCCATCTTTTAAAACAACTAAATTCCAAGCACCAGTTTGTTTAAATTTGTTTAATATATCTTCTGCATTGTCCGTTTCATAATAAATAATATCTGATCCAGCATGCATTAAACTTTCAACTTTTACGGTATCATATTTATCTTTATCAAACATGATACTTCTTATATCGTTTATTGTAAGTATTCCCAAAAATTGGTTTTTTTCATTTATAACAGGAAAGTGATTACGCGGTGATTTGGCTACAGCCTTCATTACAACTTCTCCCAAAGTCATTTCAGGATAAAGAAGTATAAAATTTGTTTCGATAATTTTATCCAAATCTAACATCATTAACGCATTTTTATCTTTATTATGAGTGATTAGTTCGCCACGTTGCGCTAATTTTAAGGTGTAAATTGAATGAGAAATATAATATTTAGTTATGGTATAAGATATTGCAGCAACTAACATTAAAGGAACAAACAATTCGTATCCTCCAGTAATTTCAGCAATTAAAAATATGGCAGTTAATGGCGCATGTAAAACTCCAGCCATTAATCCTGTCATTCCAATAAGTGTAAAGTTAGATTCTGAAACATGAAACCCTAAACCAAGATTATTAATTATTTTAGCAATTACATTTCCAAGAGCACTTCCCATAAATAGTGTAGGTACAAAGACTCCACCAACACCACCAGCTCCAAAAGTAGTTGTCATCGCAATAGCTTTAAAGACAGCTATTCCTAAAAGCAATGGAATAACTATCCAAATGTTTTCTAAATCTAAATTTAAAGGCGTATTGCCAATAGCAGCAACATGGTCACCTTTTAGTAAATTATTAATCACTCCAAAACCTTCACCATAAAGAGGAGGAATAAAATATAACATCAAACCAATTGCTAAACCACCAATAAGAAGGCGCTTTGCTCTACTTTTAATGCCTTTAAAAAAATCGGTAATTAAAAAGAACATTTTTGAAAAGTACACAGAAGCAAATCCAGTTATTACAGCAAGAATAATATAAAAACCAAGATCACTAACTTCAAATTTATCTATGAGTTGAAATCTAAATAAGGTTTGTGTTCCCAAAAACATATACGACGTTACCACAGCAGATACAGAAGCTAATAATAATGGTATTAATGATGTGAATGCAATTTCTAAGCTAAAGACTTCTAAGGCAAAAATAATAGCAGCAATTGGCGCTTTAAACATCGATGCCATTGCTCCAGAAGTTGCACAACCTATTAGCAGCATTCTTGTTTTTGTGTTCATATGAAATAAAAGTGCTGTATTAGAACCCAAAGCTGAAGAAGCACTCACAGCAGGACCTTGTAATCCTACAGAACCACCAAAACCTACTGTTAATGGAGCAGTTATTAAAGCAGCATAAATATTATATCGAGGTAAAATTCCATTGAGTTTAGAAATGGCATGTAAAGTTGTAGAAATACCATGACCAATATGTTTTTTTAACCATATCTGTTTAATAAAGTAAACAAGCAATAACCCAATAATAGGAAACACAAAATACATTGATGCTTTATATGCTGTTAACCAATCAATATCTAATAAAAGTTGATATAAATGAGTAAGGTTTTTAAGAAGAACAACAATTAAACCTGACAAAAAGCCAACTAAAATACTAAGTACATAAATAAAGTTATGTTCTGAAATATGCTTGTATTTCCAGATCAAAAACTTTCTTAATACTTTTTTAAGTTCCAATGGCATAACTAAAGCTAACAAAAAATCCTGCATGGATAGCAGGATTTTTATTTATAAATTTAATTTTAACTTAAGTTCTTTTAATTGTTCTTCATCAATTGGTGAAGGTGCATCTATCATAACATCTCTTCCCGAATTATTTTTTGGGAATGCAATAAAATCTCTAATAGTTTCTTGACCTCCTAAGATGGCTACCAATCTATCCAATCCAAATGCAATACCACCATGTGGAGGTGCACCATATTCAAAAGCATTCATTAAGAATCCAAATTGTGCTTTTGCTTCTTCTTTTGTAAACCCAAGATGATCAAACATTAACGATTGTGTAGCTCTGTCGTGAATTCTAATAGAACCACCACCAATTTCATTTCCATTAAGAACTAAATCGTAAGCATTTGCTTTAACTGCTCCTGGATCTGTATCTAATAATTCAATCTGGCCTGGTTTAGGAGATGTAAAGGGATGATGCATGGCGTGGTAACGATTAGAGTCTTCGTCCCATTCTAATAATGGAAAATCGATAACCCAAAGAGGAGCGAACTCATTTGTTTTACGTAAGCCTAAACGTTCTGCAAGTTCCATACGAAGTGAACTTAATTGTGCTCTTACTTTATCTGTGTTGCCAGAAAGTACGCAAATTAAATCACCAGCTTTTGCGTTGGTTGCTTCTGCCCAATTTTTTAAATCGTCTTGATCGAAGAATTTATCTACAGAAGATTTAAATGTTCCGTTTTCGTTACAACGAACATAAACCATTCCTAATGCTCCAACTTGTGGACGCTTAACCCAATCGATTAATTTGTCAATATCTTTTCTAGAATAACTATTTCCATCTGGAACTGCAATACCAACAACTAATTCAGAGTTGTTAAATACACCAAAATCTTTATGTTTAGCAATTTCATTTAGCTCTCCAAACTCCATTCCAAAACGAATATCTGGTTTGTCATTTCCGTAGCGCTTCATAGCTTCGTCAAATGTCATTCTTGGAAATTTATCGACCTCAACACCATTTATCTCTTTTAAGATATGACGTGTTAAGCCTTCAAAAGCATTTAGGATATCTTCTTGCTCTACAAAAGCCATTTCGCAGTCTATTTGTGTAAACTCTGGCTGTCTATCTGCACGTAAATCTTCATCTCTAAAACATTTTACTATCTGGAAATACTTATCCATTCCACCAACCATAAGCAACTGCTTAAATGTTTGTGGAGATTGTGGTAAAGCATAAAATTGTCCTTCATTCATACGAGAAGGCACAACAAAATCTCGAGCGCCTTCTGGAGTAGATTTTATTAAGTAAGGTGTTTCAACTTCAATAAAACCCTCTTGAGATAAATATTTTCTTACTTCCTGTGCTACTTTATGTCTAAAAATTAAACTGTTTCTAACCGGATTTCTTCTAATATCTAAATAGCGATATTGCATGCGAAGTTCTTCTCCTCCATCAGTTTCATCTTCGATTGTAAAAGGAGGTGTTTTAGCTTTGTTTAATATTGTTAATTCTGATACTAAAATTTCCACATCACCAGTTGGCATGTTTGGGTTTTTTGAAGTACGTTCAATAACTTGGCCTTTAACTTGAATTACAAATTCTCGACCTAAGCTTTTAGCTTTGCTCATCATATCTTTAGCTGTGCGTTCTTCATCAAAAATAAGTTGTGTGATACCATAGCGATCACGAAGATCTACCCAAATCATGAATCCTTTATCTCTGGATTTCTGAACCCAACCAGCAAGAGTAACTTCTCTACTAACATCAGTAGCTCTTAATTCGCCACAATTATGACTTCTATACATATTTTAAATTTTGATGTGCAAATTTAAGAAGATAAAATGGTTATTGAATAAAAAAAGTCTCAACTTTTGTTGAGACTTTTTTAAAGTAAATCATTATTACTGTGTGTTATACTCTACATTATCTGAAGAAGTTTTACCTCGTAACCACATTTTAAATCTTGTAATTAAAAAAAATAAAACGGGAACAACAATTAAAGTAAGGAAAGTTGCTATAAATAAGCCATAAATAACTGTCCAAGCCAATGGACCCCAAAATACAACATTGTCTCCTCCAAAATAGATATTAGCATCAAAATTACTCATTAAGCTAAAGAAGTCTATGTTTAGTCCAATTGCCAATGGAATTAACCCAAATATAGTTGTAATTGCTGTTAATAAAACTGGTCTTAAACGTGCTTTACCTGCTTTTACTATTGCTTCATATAAGTCTGATTTTTCTAAATAATCTTCTTTCTCAAGGTTGTTTTCAAACTTTTTCCTATTAATTAAGAGTTGTGCATAATCTAATAAGACAACTCCATTATTAACCACAATTCCTGCTAGAGCTATAATCCCCATCATAGTCATCATAATTACAAATGGTTGTTTAAAAATTACCATCCCTCCAAATACACCTATTAAACTTAAAAAGATTGCAAGCATAATAATTCCAGGTTTTGAAACTGAGTTAAATTGAAAAATTAATATGAAAAATATCAGGGATAAACCTATAAAAAATGCACTAACCAAGAATGCCATTTCTTTATTTTGCTCTTCAATTTGTCCTGTATAATCTATTTTAATTTTTTTTGGAAGTTCAGAGAAATTCTTCATCTCACGCTGAATTTGGCTTACAATAGCAGTCGCATCTGTATAACCAGGCGCTAAAGCAGAATACACAGTTACAACTCGTTTTGCATCTTTATGTTTTATTTCACTAAAACCAGATGTATTAGATTGTTGCGTTACCGCAGAAACAGGAATTTCTTTTATTTTACCAGAAGACTGATCTCTAAAAGTAATTTTCTGATTAAAGAGTGCACTTGTGTTGTATCTGTTTTCTTTATTGAATCTAACATATACATCATAATCTTCTCCTGATTCCTTATAAACTCCAGCTTTAATTCCAAAAATTGAGTTACGCATCTGATTACCTACTTGTGAAGCACTAACCCCTAATTCTCCAGCTTTTTTTCTATCGACTTCAATCTCCATTGATGGCTTATCCTTATTAACATCAATTTTAATTTCATCAATTCCAGCAATACTTTTAGAATTAATAAAAAGTCTCATTTTTTCAGCTGTAGCAATTAGTTCATTATAATCTGAACCTTCAAGTTCTATATTAATAGGATAGCCAACTGGAGGACCATCTGCATTTTTTTCAACAGAAATCGACACTCCAGGATAAATACCAACTAATTCTTTTTGAACTTTTTCAAGTAAATCTTGACTATCCAATCCACGTCTGTATTTAAACTCCCTCATGGATGCTGTAATTTTCCCCTTGTGAGGCATCTCTGTTGTTCCAATATCAGATTGAGGGTTTCCAGCTCCTTCACCAACTTGTGAAACAGCACTTTCAACCATAAAATTATAGTCGCCATCCATATATATGTCGTCGTTTAATACAGCATATACTCGTTTTTCTATAGCCTTAGTTATTTCGTTTGTTTTATCAATGTCTGTGCCTTGTGGATATTCAATGTAGACAATAATTTGATTTGGCTTATTATCTGGGAAAAACTGAATTTCTGTACGTTGAGTCGCTACAGACCAACCAAAAGTTCCGAATGCAATTAAAAGCAATAGAACGGTTCCTCCTGTTATAAAATAAGGTCTCCATCCACTTAAGGCACTACGTAATTGTCTTTCGTACCAATTTTCTAATTTAGATAAGATTTTAGTTTGGAAATATTGTATCCATCTTTTTAAAACCAGACGATACATCCATAGCATTACGGAAACAAATAAAAGAACAGTTCCTAGACCTCTATAAACACCACCAAAAAATATGATAAGGAATCCAAAAACAACCATAAGTATAGTCATGATTAATCTTTTCTTGAATGGAATATCAAAGTCTTTTACACTCATAAATTGAGATACTAATACTGAATTAAAAAAGATTGCTACGAATAACGAAGAACCTAAAACTGTTGATAGTGTAATAGGGAGTAATATCATAAATTCTCCCATAATTCCAGGCCATAAACCTAATGGGATAAACGCAGCAACAGTTGTTGCTGTCGAAATGATTATTGGATAAGCAATTTCACCTATTCCTTTTTTAGCTGCTTTAACTCTACTCATGCCTTCTTCGTCCATTAGGCGATAGACATTTTCAACAACTACAATTCCATTATCTACAAGCATACCAAGTCCCATGATAAGACCAAATAAAATCATAACATTAAGCGTATATCCTAATGTGTTTAGTATTAAAATAGACATGAACATGGACATTGGAATCGCAAAACCAACAAACAAAGCATTTTTGAATCCTAGAAAGAACATTAACACAGTAACAACTAATATAATACCGAAGATGATATTATTTACCAAATCGTCTACTTGTGTTATAGTGACATTAGACTGGTCATTAGTAATGGAAATTTTTAAATCTTTAGGGAAATAATTTTCAATAGCATTGTCTACAATCTCTCTAACCTGACTAGTTGCATCGATCATGTTCATACCAGCACGTTTCTTAACATCAAGCATTACAACTCGATTGCCAAAATCTCTTGCATATGTTGTTCTATCTTTTTCTTTAAATGATATTTCAGCAATATCTCTTAAATAAATTGGATTTCCATTTTCTGTTTTAACAACAAAATTTTCTAACTCAAAAGGGTCCTCAATTTCACCCAATACACGAATTGTACGCCTTTGTCCACTTGCAATTAAGTTACCTGCAGACATGGTTACATTACCTCCTTGTATAGCATTTGTAACATCAGAAAAACTAACTTGAGAAGCCATCATTTTATAGATATCTACAGCAACCTCAACTTCTTTTTCTTGAGCACCACGAATATCAACTTGCTTAATTTCCAATAAGTTTTCAATTTCATCTTCAAGATACTCACCATATTCTTTTAGCTTATCTACTGGGTAATCTCCAGATATATTAATATTTAGAATAGGCATTTCTTCAGAAAAATTCACTTCGAAAACATTAGGTTCTACTTTTGCACCATTAAAAGTTGGCCAATCTTCTGATGACGTTTCTGTATCAATTTCATCTTTAACCTTTTGTTTGGCTTCAGATACAGGAATATCTTCATCAAACTCAACAATAACCATTGAGAAATCTTCTTGAGAATTGGAAGTTATTTCTACAACATTACTTACAGTTTTTAATTTGTCTTCTAAAGGATCTGTGATTAGTTTTTCAATATCTTCTGCAGTATTTCCAGGATACATAGAGCTAACATAAATCTTAGTTTCATTAACTTCTGGAAAATTTTCACGTGGCATACTATAAAAAGCACCAATACCAAGTAATAAAATAAGCACAATCAATACATAGATTGTTGTTTTATTCTCTATAGCTAAAGAGGATAATTTAAACTCTTTGTCTACACTTTTTTCTTGTTTTGTCATTGTTCCTGTTTATAGAGTTATTACTTCTACAGTTTGTCCATTTTTAACAGTACGCGCACCTTCTTGAATGATTTCTGCACCATTTTCGATACCTTCTAACACCTCTATAACATCACCTTGAGTTTCCCCTGTTTTGATAATTACACGTTGTGTTGTTGCCTTTTTTCCTTTTCTGTCTTTAGCGATATATACATATTGTTCTCCATTTGCATTTTCTGAAATTATACTTTGAGGTATAAGAATTGCTGTTGGATTTGTATAGTCGTTAATTTTAAGTTTAACAGTTAAGTTTGGCTTTATATTATGGTCTTTGTTAGGTACTGCGACTTCAATTTTAAAAGTTCTGTTAGCAGGATTTATAAAATTACTGGCTTGTCTAATTTTACTATTTATAGTTTTATTTAAAATTGGGAAATCAATAATTACGTCTTTGTTTTTTATAACATTATTAAGGTGTTTTTCTGGCACATCTGTTTCGATATACATATTAGATAAGTTTACAATTCTAAATAATTGGACACCTGGAGCGACTACACTTCCTTGATTTGTAAATATGTTTTCTATTGTTCCAGAGAATGGAGCGATAACAGCAGTTTTTGCTAATTGACTCTTCATTTGGTTAACTGCTTCTTGTTGCGCTTCGTAATTAGATTTAGCTTGTAAAAATTGAATTTCACTTCCAATTTTTTGATTCCATAAGCGTTCTTGACGTTCAAAGGTAGTTTTAGCAAGGTTTGCTTGAATTTCTAGTTGCGCTAACTGTTGGCTCATTCCTCCATCATCAATTTTTGCTAATCTTTGCCCTTTACTTACGCGTTGTCCTTCTTTTACATAAACACTTGTAAGTACACCAGAATATTCTGGATAGATAACTAAATTTTCTTTAGTTGTAACGTTTCCTTGTAATTCTAAGTAATGGTTAAAGATTTCCTCTTTTGCAATAAAGGTTGTGATAAGGGACAGTTTTTTTACGGTATCTAAAACTTCAATTTGCTCATTGAGCTGTTCTATTTGACTTATTAATTCAACCTGCTCTTCTTCTAGTTCTTTCTTTTTAGTTTGAATTTTTTCTAGATTTCCTGAGTTTAGGATAGTCTCTAAATTTTCTTTTTTGTCTCCACCACAGGAAACTAAAAATAATGTTGCTATTAGTATTGTAAATATTTTCTTCATTTTATTATGATTTGATTGATTCAATTTTAATTGATTGATACGTTGTTTAGTAAGGTTTCTAATTCTGCTTTATTCGTAATTACATCTAGCATTGCTTGTAAGTAATCTTGTTGCGAAGCATACAATTGAGTTTGTGCTTGTCTTAATTCGAAACTAGAAGCAATACCTTCAAAAAATTTGGTTTCATTCTTTTGTTCAATACGTTCAGCTAGACTTAGATTTTGTTTTTTATTTTCATAATCTTCAATTGAAAACTGATAGTTACTTTTTGCTTGAGCTATTTGTAGTTTTAACTTTTGTTCTGTTTCGGTTAAATCATTTTTAGATTTTTCTAAGTTTATTTTAGCGCGTTGTGTTGCTGCGCTTCTACCGAGAGAACTAAATATTGGAATATTCATTGAGACACCTAACAGTGAAGAACCAAACCATTTTTGTTCTTTATCTAGAAAGTCAAAATTATTCGAGTTTCCTGCATAACTGCCATTTACAAAAGCATTAAGACTAGGAAGTGCTTTGGTTTTTTCGAGTTTTAATAAAAGTTCTTTAGAACGTTTAGCGTTTTCTGCAATTTTATAATCGATAGTATTTTCTATATCATTTTTAGCTTCAAGTAAACTCAATACAATATTTTGTGAGGTTAATAAATCTAAAGAATCTGTTAGCTTAGTTGTATCAGATATATCAAGACCTAGTGTAATATTCAACATTTGGTATGCAAGAGCTTTTAACCTTGAAGTGTTATTTAGACTACTTTCTATTCCTGATAAAGTAATTTGTAATTGCTCAACGCTTTCTTCTTCTTCTAGTCCATTTTCGTAAATCTTTGTAGTTTCATCTAGATTCTTTTCCAAAACTGCTTTGTTTTTTTCTAATATTTTAATGCTTTCTTCAGCTAATAAAACATTTCCATATGCATTTATTACTGCTTTTCTAACTTCAAGATCTGTTTTTTCTTTTGCATTTTTCGAAATTTCTAAAAACACTTTTGCAGATTGAAGACCAACCAAATACGAACCATCAAATAATAATTGCTTAATTGTTGCAGTAGCATTCATGGTTTGTTTGGTACCAAAAGCTATTTCGGCAAATTCTCCTGGATTTCCTCCAAAAAACTCAGCAGGAATTAAAGATACTTGCTGCTTTAACCAATTATTATAGTCTATGGATGCTTCTATTTGAGGTAAACCTGTAGCAGTTGTTTCCCATTTTTGATGTTTTGCAGCTTCAATATCTTGAGCAGCATTTTTTGCGGTTCTATTATTTTCTAGAGCAAAATCTATAGCTTCTTGTAAAGTAAAACTATAATTTTCTTGAGCGCTAATAGTGTAACTTAATAATAAACCTAAAATGATTATTATTTTTTTCATTATTTATTACTATTTAATTTTTTTAATTGGTTTTCTAATTCTGTAATGCCTTTATCTGTTGCTATCGCACGTGTATGATATTCTAAAATGTCAATCTCTAATTGGTTTATAGTGTTTTTGTTATATGTAAAAATTGTATTGTCATGAACAGCCATTACTAAAGCAAAATAAAATCTAGTCACTAAATTTGCATCTATATCTTCTCTATATAATCCTTCTTTAATCCCTTTTTCTATATTTCTTAAAATACAATCTCTAAACATTAAGAATTCTTTATTCATTATCTTTTCGTAGGTCTTAGGATAGTATTTTTGAAGCTGATACATTGGAGATGTATCTGTGTTTTTTAATAAATCTTTAAAGATTTTTTTTACTTCAAAATTCTCATGAATTGCATTTATCCCCAAGGAACAAACACCATCAATAGCATGAAAACAATCTTCATGCATTGCAGAAACTGTTTGATCAACGAGATCTTGTTTATTGCTAAAAAACTTGTAAATCGTTTTTTTAGATATAGCTAATTCATTGGCTATATCATCCATTGTAACACTTTTAAATCCAAATTTCAGAAAAGCCTCTCCTGTTTTTTTAAGAATAATATCCTTCATATTTCTCTCTGTATTTAAATTGAGGGTACAAATATACCAAAGGAAACTTAAAACACGAAAAAAGTTTCCTAAGTTTTATAAATTTTTAA
>Ga0208671_10000833_pt1 | contig 14193 bp, 11 predicted proteins | sample ColrivemetaGS759_FD_187606 | JGI IMG/M metagenome (GOLD analysis project Ga0208671, IMG submission 187606) | Estuarine microbial communities from the Columbia River estuary - Ebb tide ETM metaG S.759 (SPAdes) (version 2) | ecosystem: Environmental > Aquatic > Marine > Intertidal zone > Estuary ...
TATCTAAACAGTATTGTTTAGTAGAATTTAGCACCTTCTTTAAAAACTAAAGGGTTGCTAAGGTTTCTAAGGGTCTAATCCCTCCACCTTTCTTGATAACACTTCAATATTCGATTTGAACTTTGTGCGACAAATATTCAAAAAGAAAATGTTATAAACCAAATATTTTTCTATAAATATTAATTTATTTGAGCTGAAACGATATATTTTTCTCTAATTATTAAATCTACCGATTTATTTTCTATTTTACTCTCTAACCACGAAATAATATCAAGGTATAAAAATGCACGACGCTCGTAAGGATGGTCTTCAAATTCTAATAATTTGTCGTGAAGCTTAATAAATTCTCCTTTTAATTCGTTTGGAAAGATATCTCCTAACTTCTTTAAAAATTTAATCATTTCTTTTTGAACCTCGTGTAAGTCTTCCATTTTAATTAAGAATTTAAACGTACTTTTTATGAGTGAATCTAAATTGTAGTCTAATCCAGCTTCATAGTGTGCAACTAAATTTAAAATCCTTGAGAAACACAATAAATCCTCACGCATTTCAAGTGACTTATTACTTATAATTTTATCAAGATATTCTATAGAGTTTTTGTGCTCTCCAATACTAAAATACATACTTGCTATCTTATAGTATAAAACCATAACATGATGCTCATCAATTCGTGAACGATGCTTTTTTAGCCCTTGGATTACTTCTCCAACTAAAGGAATTGCCTCTCTAAAACTACCTTCCATAAAATGCAAGTTGAATTTATTAGTAACTATATAAAGGAATTTTAAGCTTTCTACATTATCATTTTTTGGAAACCAGGATTGTTTTGTAACCTCTTCTAGATTATTAAGTACTTCTTTAAACTTATCATGTCTTTTAATAAAGAATAAAGCTTCTAACAAATATTGATTTCCTCTTAAAAAGAAAACAGGATTAAGCTTTATCATTTCTGGATTGCTATAAAACAAATCCACCCATTTTTTAGAATACTTAAAACAAGACAAAAAATCCTGAGTAAGGAAGCTATACCACAAATAAGATTTATACAACCAAAGTTTTTCCCTAAAACCTAAGGTATTTATATTGTAATATGGTAAACGACTTTCAAAAAACTTTTTTACATTTTTAAATTCTTCATCGTTTTTTACATAGCCTGTTTTTAAAAACAAACCATATAATTGTAATGAAAGATTAGACAATTTACTTAATAATATATTTTGCTCACTAACTTCCTTAGATTGCTTAGTAAGTTCATCTGATCTATTACTAATACTTCTAGTGATGTATTGAGATTCAATTATTTTTTCTAATTCAATTATCTCATAAGCAATATTTTTTTCTTCATGAGAAAGTGCAAGCGTTTTTGCCTTATCTAAAATTTTTAAACTTTGTTTATACAAACCTTTATTATAAAGTATTGTAGCAAAGTCTAATTGTTCTCTAATTTGAATTCTTATATTTTGATGAGACGGATTTAACCTGAGACTAATTAGTATTTGCTTGTATAGATGTGCTTTTACATTTGATAATTGTTGCTTTTTTACAAATCCTTTTTTTAAAATCACTTCTTCATTATAATCAGGAATTTTATCGAGGATATTAAAAAGCGTTAAGAATTTAGAATCTTCATTTACACCTAAACGACCAACATAAAGCTTAAACTGTCTTTTCTCTGATTTAGACAGTGATTTTACAAGGACAAATAAATTATCTTTTTGTTCTTTAGTCATAGGTTGGCTTATTCTATTAACAATTTGATTTTTAGCGCTTTAAATACTCTTCAAAAGAGTTAAACATCGTAAAAGCAAAAATACAACTTCTCATTAGAGTAATCCAAAATATAAATTCGTAAATCAATACAAAAATATATTTTGATAAATGTCGAATTCTAATGTACAAATTTTTGATACAACTCTAAGAGATGGAGAGCAAGTTCCTGGTTGTAAACTAAATACAAAACAGAAATTAATAATTGCTGAACAGCTTGATATTTTAGGTGTTGATGTTATTGAAGCTGGTTTTCCTGTTTCAAGTCCTGGTGACTTTAAATCTGTAGAAGAAATATCTAAAATAGTAAAGCATGCTATTGTTTGTGGACTTACACGATCAGTTGAAAATGATATAAAAGTTGCAGCAGAAGCACTTAAATATGCGAAAAGAGCAAGAATACATACTGGAATTGGCACATCAGATTCTCATATCAAACATAAATTTAAATCTAATAGAGAAGACATCTTAAAACGTGCATACGAAGCAGTGAAATATTCAAAATCTTTTGTTGAAGATGTAGAGTTTTATGCTGAAGACGCAGGTAGAACTGACAATGAATACTTAGCTCGTGTTTGCGAAGCTGCAATTAAAGCTGGAGCTACAGTTTTAAATATTCCTGACACTACTGGTTATTGTTTACCACATGAATATGGCGATAAAATTAAGTACCTAAAAGAAAATGTAAAAGGTATCGAAAAAGCGATTCTATCATGTCATTGCCATAACGATTTAGGATTAGCAACTGCAAATTCTATTGAAGGTGTAATTAATGGTGCGCGACAGATAGAATGTACAATAAATGGTATAGGTGAACGTGCTGGAAATACTGCACTTGAAGAAGTTGTTATGATTATTAAGCAACATCCTTACTTAAATCTTGAAACCAATATTAAAACTGAAATGCTATATGGCATGAGTCATTTGGTGTCTGATAGTATGGGAATATACACACAACCAAACAAAGCTATTGTTGGAGCAAATGCATTTGCACATAGTTCTGGAATACATCAAGATGGAGTGATAAAAAATCGTGAGACTTACGAAATTATTGATCCTAAAGAAGTTGGTGTAACAGAATCTGCTATTGTTTTAACAGCTAGAAGTGGTAGAGCTGCCTTAGCATATCGAGCAAAAAATGTAGGCTACGAACTAACAAAGCTACAATTAGATGTTATCTATGCTAGCTTTTTACATTTTGCAGATCAGAAGAAAGAAATAGACGATAATGATATTCATAAAATTATTGAAACAAGTTCTGTTTATCGTGAAATAATTTCAGCATAACAATAGATTGAAATTGATATTGTTTGGGACTCATTTTTAAAATCGTTATTTTTATAAATTAAATCAGTCCTAAATAAGCTGTAATTAATAATTACAGGATTTTAGAGTCTGGAAAATCACTCTAACTATGAAATTGAACATAGCTGTTTTACCTGGAGATGGTATTGGTCCTGAAGTTACAGACCAAGCAATTAAAGTTCTTAAAGCTATTGCACTAGAATTTGACCATACTTTTATTTTTAATGAAGCTAAAGTAGGTGCCATTGCTATTGAAGAAACTGGAGATCCTTTACCAGAAGCTACATTAAAAGTATGCAAAGAAAACGATGCTATTTTATTTGGCGCAATAGGACATCCTAAATATGACAACAATCCAGATGCAAAAGTAAGACCAGAACAGGGGTTGCTTAAATTACGTAAGTCACTTGGCTTATTTGCTAATATTAGACCTGTAAAAGCTTACGATACACTTTTGGATAAATCTCCATTACGTAAAAAGAACATTAAAGGAACCGATATTAGTATTTATCGTGAATTAACTGGAGGTATTTATTTTGGGGAAAAGAAGTTAAGTGCAGATGGTAATACTGCTTCAGATTTATGTATTTACTCAAGATATGAAATTGAACGTATAGCACATCTAGCTTTTAAAGCATCACAATCTAGACGTAACAAAGTCACACTTATAGATAAAGCTAATGTTTTAGAGAGTTCAAGATTATGGCGAAAAGTAGTTACTGAAGTTTCGAAAAAATATCCTTCTGTAGAATTAGATTATCTATTTGTGGATAATGCTGCCATGCAAATGATTTTAAATCCAACACAGTTTGATGTAATATTAACAGAGAATATGTTTGGTGATATTATAAGTGATGAAGCAAGTGTAATTGGTGGTTCTATCGGACTTCTCGCATCTGCTTCTGTTGGTGAGAAATATGCTATGTTTGAACCAATACATGGTTCTTATCCGCAGGCAACAAACAAAGGCATTGCTAATCCAATTGCTTCAATTTTATCTGCTGCAATGCTGCTAGATCATTTTGAATTATTTGAAGAAGCAGAAACCATTAGAAATGCAGTTGACAAATCTCTTAAATTACATATAACAACTCCAGATTTAAACCCAAAGTTTGATACAATTACCACATCGAAAGTTGGAGATTTTATTGAAGATGTTATTAATAATCCAGATGATTCAAACTTGAATTTTACAAATATCCACTTAGGACAATCAACAATTATATAAAACACTAAAACAAGATTTTAAAAACGCATTGATTTATTTCAATGCGTTTTTTGTTTTGAATACTATCTTTGGTACATGCAAATAAATACTTCAGCTTTAAAACTATTTAAGAATCCTATTCTTCTGGTTTTCCTAAGTATGCTGTTATATGGTGTTTTTGCATATGATTTAGAGCGATCTGATACAACTAAACTATTTACTATTTACTGTATTCTATTTGTGTGCTTTTATCAAATCATTCAGAACAATAAACACAACCTTAAAGCATTAACTTGGATAGCTTTTGGGTTAAGGGCTGTTTTTATACTTGCTATTCCAAATCTTTCACAGGATTTTTATCGCTTTATTTGGGATGGACGTATGATACTGGAAGGATTTAACCCTTACTTATTTACTGTAGCATCTTTTTTTACTAAAGATCAATTTCCTATAGTACAAGCCCAAGAGCTTTATGCAGGAATGGGGAATCTTAACGCTAGCAATTACACCAATTATCCTCCGATAAATCAGTTGTGCTTTATAATTGCTGGACTATTTGCAGGAAAAAGTATTTTGGGCTCTGTAATAGTTATGCGCATACTTATTATTGCTGCAGATTTTGGGTCACTTTATTTTGGAAAAAAACTATTAGAAAAATTAAATATTCCTAAACATAATATTTTTTGGTACGTCTTAAACCCTTTTATCATTATTGAGCTTACTGGCAATCTCCATTTTGAAGGCGTTATGATATTCTTTTTAGTTTGGAGTCTGTATTTATTATACTCTAGAAAATGGATATATGCAGCTATAGTTTTTGCGCTTTCAGTTTTAGTAAAATTAATTCCCTTGCTCTTTTTACCTTTATTTTACCAATGGTTTGTTATAAAAAAGGAGGATTCTAGATTAGATTTTTCTGGTTTAAAAAAATTAGTTGTTTTTTATAGTATTGTAGGCGTAACTATTCTGCTTTTATTTTCGCCTTTTTATTCTTCCCAATTTCTTTCAAACTACACAGAAACTATTGGACTTTGGTTTCAAAATTTTGAATTTAATGCAAGTATATATTACATAATAAGAGGTATCGGCTACTATTTTAGTGGTTACAACCTTATCGCATACATTGGAACTATAATTCCTGTTTTTGTAATACTTTATGTTCTATACCTTACTTTCTTCAAGCAACAAAAAAACTTTGTTCATATAATTACTGCAATGCTTTTTGCTTTGAGTTTTTATTACTTTACAACTACAACAGTACATCCTTGGTATATTGCTACACTACTAATACTATCAATATTCACCAACTATAAATTCCCATTAGTTTGGAGCTTTGTAATTGTACTTAGTTATTCAGCTCATGTTAATTCTGAAAATCAAGAAAACTTATGGATTATAGCCTTAGAGTATCTTGTAGTTTATGGCTTTTTAATTTGGGAATTATTCTTCAAAAAATCAATGGTTAAAACAATTGAAATTGAATCTTAATCTTAATCTTAATCTTGAGTATACAAATCAAAAAACTAACAAAAAACTTATAACATTTTAAGGTTGTTCACCTCTTGTTCTGTTAGATGTTTCCAATGGCCTCTTGGGATATCTTTTTTAGTTAAATCTGCAATCATTACACAATCTAACTTAATAATATCATATTTAAAATGCTCAAATATTGTTCTAATAATTGTATTTCCAGTATTCTTAATTTTTAAGCCAATTTCTTTTTTTGGAGAACCTTCAATGTAGCTTATATCTTCAACAGAAATTTGTTTTCCTGCTATTTTAAAACCATCTTTAATTTGTTTTAAATCTTCATACTTTAGGTTTTTATCAAGTTCTACATGAAACAAACGTGACACACCTGTATTAGAGTTCGTAAACTTAGCATGAATAGTATCGTCGTTTGTAAACAACAATAATCCAACTGAATTACGTCCTAAGCGTCCTATTGGTTTAATTCTAGAATTAGTTGCATTTGCTACAAGATCCATAACAGTTCTACCCTTCCCTTCGCTAGTTGTAGTTGCAAATCCTTTAGGTTTATTTAATAAAACATAAGCCTTCTTTTCAGGAGTAACTCTTGAATTATCAAATCTAACTTCATCATCAAGCTTCACTTTATAACCCATTTCAGTAATTACTTTACCGTTTACTGTAACACTACCAATGGAAATATGCATATCTGCCTCTCGACGTGAACAAATACCAGAATTTGCTATGTATTTGTTTAATCTAATTTCGTCTGGATTAGATACTTGTTTAGGTTGTGTTTTCTTTTTTACAGGAGTACTCCCTTTTACATAACTTCTACCTCCTTTAAAGTGTCCTTTTTCTTTCTGAGAAGTTTTTCCTTTACTCTTATTTTCTCTCTGTTTAGCCATGGCTTAAAATTTTTTGCAAAGGTAATACAATAGTTTACATTAACTATTATATTCTACAGTAGATTGACGCTCTCTGTTGACAATCAGTTTAGTAACATCTGGTCTTGAGTAATGACCTACAGGATCGAAGTTTTGACGTTCTTCTAAAACCCGATTAAAATTTATAGTTTCTATTATTAAACCTTCTTTGTTAACCACTGGTTCTACAATCCATTCGCCATTTGGTCCAGCTATACAACTCCCTCCATTAGCTAAAGATTCTGGAGCCTTTTCTAAAATCTGTTCTAAATGAGGTGTGCCTTTTGGAAAGTCTGATTTAGACATTAAACTTGAGACCGAAATTACAAAAGAACGTGATTCTCTAGCTATAAATCTTGTAATGTCTTTAGTATTATGTTCACTTCCTGGCCATACTGCAACATGTAAATTTTCTCCTAAGCCATATAAAGCAGTTCTTGGTAATGGCATCCAATTTTCCCAACAGTTTAAACCTCCTACGGTAAATTGCTTTAAAGGATGTACTTGCAATCCATTTCCATCTCCAGGAGACCAAGTTAAACGTTCGTCGTAAGTTGGTTGTAATTTTCTGTGTACAGATTTAATTTCTCCATCTTGATTAATATAGACTAAAGATGCATAAATAGAATGACCTCCTCTGTTTTGAGCACGCTCAATTATACCAAGATAAATTGCTATATTATGTTTTTTTGCAAGTTTACAAATACTATTTAATTCCCCTTTTTCTATTTGAATAGAATTTCTAACATAATGCGCATGAAGTTCTTTATTTACTTTTTTATCCCATTCCGCACCACCAGTTAAGGCCAACCAAAAAGGATATCCTGGAATTAAACCTTCTCCAAAAACTATTAATTCACACTTCTCTTTAGCTGCTTCTATTATAAATTGTTCTACCTTTTCAATAGTTGCTAATTTATCTAACCAAACTGGAGCAATTTGTGCCATTGCTATTTTGAGAATATTATCCATTACATTATTCGATTTAAAACAAGTGAAACATCAATTAAGACAATACTAAATACTCCTGCTACGATAATAAATTTCAATATATTATGAAGGATTAAATAATGTAATTTGTTATTTGAATTCCATAATAAAAGCATAAAAAACAGTAACAAAATTATACTTAGATAAAAGAAATAAGTCATTCTTCCAACTTGAAAATAGTCTATTAAAAGATATGTTGGAATAAGAGTTAACAGACCCAAAAATGTTAACATTATTTTTGAAGTCTGCTCACCATAAATTACAGGAATGGTATTATAATTAAGCGCCAAATCGCCTTTAAGATTTTCTAAGTCTTTTGTAAGTTCTCGCATTGCTATAATTAAAAACAAGAACATGGCATGCACAAAAATTACCGTTTCAAAATTTTTGTAATAAATAAAAACAGCAAAAAATGGTGTTATTGTTAATGTAGCTGAAACTAGGTTTCCTATAATTGGTAATTTTTTAAGTTTATGTGAATAAATCCAAATTCCAAAAATATAAAGCGAAAAAAAGACAACTGCTCTAAACGATACATATGATGCAAAAATTACAGCAACAAAATTTAGAACAAAATAAAAAACCAATTTTGTGTTTTGACTTACCAACCTATCTAACTTAGATTTTTGTGGCCTATTAATTAAATCTTTTTCTGAATCGTAAAAATTATTAATAATATAACCACTGGCAATAGTTGCAGATGAAGCTAAAACAAGCATTAATAGATTTAGATCAAAAACAACTTCTCCAAGGGTTTTGTTGTGAGCCAATATGTAAATAGAAGATAAGTATTGAGCTAAAATTACAATAAGAATATTATAACCTCTCACCACTGAAAACATGCTAAAAAACTTTAACATAACATGTTTTTGTGTTCGAGAAAACATAAATGAAATTTTTAGAAGTTATAAACCACTTCTAATTTATATTCTGAAAGTGATTGTTGTGCTTTTTCAATATCTTCTGTAAATCCTAAAATGTAACCGCCACCACCTGAACCACAAAGTTTCAAGTAATACTCATTGGTTTCAATCCCTTTTTTCCAAAGTTCATGAAACTGTTGAGGTATCATAGGCTTAAAGTGATTTAACACCACTTTAGATAATTGTTTTGTGTTTTTAAACAAAGACTTTATATCTCCATTTAAAAAATCATCTACACAAGCATCTGTGTGTTTTATAAATTGGTTTTTAAGCATTTTACGGAATCCTTTTTGCTTCATATTCTCCATAAATAATCCTACCATTGGAGCTGTCTCACCAATAATTCCGCTATCTAATAAAAACACAGCACCTTTACCTTCACATTTTTGAGAAGGAATACCTGTTGCTTCAATATTATTTTTGGAATTAATAAGAATTGGAATACTTAAATAACTGTTTAATGGATCTAAACCTGAAGATTTTCCATGGAAAAAAGATTCCATTCCAGAAAATATAGCCTTAAGTTTTAACAGTTTGTCACGTGTTAAATTTTCTAGAACCGTTATTTTATCTTTGGCATATCTATCATAAATTGCAGCAACTAATGCACCACTACTTCCTACACCATATCCTTGTGGTATAGATGAGTCAAAATACATACCATCAGCAATATCATTATGTAGTGTATGAAAATCAAATGATACCAAATCCTGATCTAAAGTTTCAAGGTATTTAGCAAAATTATAAAGGTTTTTGTTAGAAATTAGAGCAATATCATCTGGTTGATTAACTTTTTTTAAAGCACCATTGTAAAAGCTGTAAGGTATCGAAAGGCCTTTAGAATCTTTAATGATTCCATACTCACCAAAGAGTAATATTTTTGAATAAAAAAGAGGTCCTTTCATATATAATATAATATTTTGTTGAACAATATATAAATATTTTTAAACGTAAAACAATTTATTTAACTTTTTTTGCTCCAAAGCCAATTCTGTCACAAATATAATGACCATTTTGGCAATACGCAACTAACTCAGTATTAATGAATTTAAATATGTCTTCTGCCTCTTTTTCTGGATAAAGCAAATGAACGTTTGCTCCAGCATCCAAAGTAAAACATAAGTGTAATCCTGTTTCTTGTCTGAATTTCCAAATCTTATTAATAATTTCCATTGTATTTGGCTTCATTAATATAAAATAAGGCATACTCGTCATCATCATCGCATGAAGTGTTAAGGCTTCACTTTCTACAATTGCAATAAACTCATTAAGATTACCTTCTTTAAATACACTTTTAAGCTTAGAAAGGTTGTCGTGAGCTTGCTCAAAGCGCTGCTTAGCATATGGATGATTATGCATTAAATTATGACCAACAGTACTACTTACTTGCTTCTCTCCTTTATCAACCAACAATATTGTGTCATGGAAATTTTTAAACTTTTTATGAATTTTGAATGGATACTTTACACCATATAAATCTGAACTTTCTGGAATCTGATTATGATTTCCCCAAACAATTAAGTCGCCTTGCAAACTTCTACAAGCACTTCCTGAGCCTAATCGAGCTAAAAATGATGCTTTTTGCATGAAGTATTCTTCACTTACATTTTTATCATTGAGTTCTTTCTCTACACTCATTAAACACAACGCTAAGGCACTCATTCCAGATGCTGAAGATGCTATTCCTGAACTATATGGAAAAGTGTTTGAAGTTTCTATAACAAAATGATAATCTTTAAGAAACGGTAAATACACTTCTATACGTTTAAAAAAAGTTTCGATTTTAGGTTTAAAATCGTCTTTCTTTTCGCCTTCTAAAAATATATCAAAGGAATAGTTGCATGAATTTGATTTCTTTGAGAACTTTAATTCGGTTGTTGTTTTACAAGCATCAAGAGTAAAACTTATTGATGGGTTTGCAGGAATTTGGTTTTCCTTTTTTCCCCAATACTTAACTAAAGCAATATTACTTGGTGAAGACCAAGTAAAACTTCCTTTTTCTAAAGCAGATGAATATGGTTTTGGAATAAAATCTTTTTCTGTCATGTTTAAGAATCAGATGACAAAGATAACAACTTTAGCATTGTATTATAATTTCTTGCTGTTGCGAAAGTGTTAAGTTTTCTTTCGAAATACTTAGCGTTAAATTTTGACTTTCCCATCCCTTTTTCGCAAAACAGATATATACAATCGTTTTTAATAATGTATTTGTCAAACTCATAAACTTTTTCTGAAACTTCTTTTACTAAATTCATATCTGGAATATCATGTAACATCATGAAATAAGATGCTTTTTTTTGTTCTTCAGAGAAAGGACAATTATCAAAAATCTGCTTAAGATTCTCTGGTGTTTTAACCAAAACTGATACTTCGAATCCGAAATGGTCAATAATTGACTTTTGAATTATCTTCTCAAGATCTTGAATATTTTCTTCTGAAGAATCGAGAATTATATTTCCACTTTGAATATATGTTTTTACATTAAAAAATCCTTTGAAACTTAGCAATTCTCTAAGTTCAGCCATTGGTACTTTTTTATGTCCACCTACATTTATTCCTTTTAAAAGTACAATATGTGTTTTCATATTACTTAGCCATTGCTTTTGCAGCTATAAAACCACCAGTCCATGCATTCTGGAAATTAAAACCTCCAGTTATAGCATCAATATTCAAGACTTCTCCTGCAAAGTATAAATTTTTATAAATTTTACTTTCAAAAGTTTTGAAGTTAATTTCTTTTAAATCGATTCCTCCTGCAGTTACAAATTCCTCTTTAAAAGTACTTTTCCCATCGACATTAAATAAAGCTTTAGTAAGCTGTAATGTTAGATCTTCCAACTTTTGCTTATTAATATCTGCCCAACGTTCTTGATTATCAATTTGTGCTGCTTCAACTAATTTTTGCCATAAGCGTTTAGGTAAATCAAACTGTGGAGAATTAGCAATCATTTTTTTAGGTAAATCCTGCTTTATTTTTTTTAAAGCTTCCAAACAGTTTTCAAAATCTTGTTTAATGAAATTAATTTCGATTTGAAATTTATAATTTCGTTTTGCTAATTCCAAAGCTCCAAATGCAGATAATTTTAATATTGCTGGTGCACTCATCCCAACATGAGTAATTAATAATGGCCCTTCTGAAGTTAAATTGCTATCTAAAACTTTAACCTCAACATCTTTAGCTACGACTCCTGGTATATTTTTTATTCTCCTATCATTAATGTCAAATGTAAACAAGGAAGGTACTGGTTGTAATATACTGTGACCTAAATCTTCAATTATTTTCCACATTTTAGAGCTACTTCCTGAAGCTACTAACAACTTGTTGCATTTAAAATCACCTTGAGTAGTTATTATTTCCCAGCTATTATCTTGAGGATTAATATTTTTCACTGCATGACTATTTAGAACATCAATACTATAAACTTTAGCTTGATTTAAGAAGCAATCTATAATAGTCTTAGATGAATTTGAAACTGGAAACATTCTTCCATCATCTTCAATTTTCAATTCTACCCCTTTATTGGAAAACCACTCTATGGTATCTCCAGTCATAAACGTATGAAAAGGACCAAGTAATTCTTTTTCTCCTCTTGGATAGTTTTTTACTAATTCTTGTGGGATAAATTCGGCATGCGTGACATTACAACGCCCTCCTCCAGAAATTTTTACTTTCGTTAAAACTTCTTTTCCACGTTCTAGAATTGCAACTTTTAGCTTGGGATTAAATTCAGTAATATTAATTGCTGCAAAAAAGCCAGCTGCTCCTCCTCCAATTATTATAACGTCGTATGTTTTCATAATCACATTGTAAATTTAGTATTATTTACTTCTAAACGTTTTTTAGAATAAAAAAAATCGCATTGTTTCCAATACGATTTTAAAGTTAGAAAGTTTTAATTAATCCAGCAGAAATAAACATTCCTGTATTGTTTTTATTCTTGTTTTATTAAACTTATTGCTGCTCCTCCTCCTTCAACTAATTTTAGCAAAATATTTGATTTAGAAGTGACTTCAAGTTCTTCAATATCAAGTGCTGTTGGATTGTTATTCCAATGTGCATCTTTAGCATCCTTGTAAATAGTTGCTTTATAGTTTTGTCCTTCTTCAAGAAAATCTAATTTTACATCAAAAGTTCTTGAATTTTCATCAGTAATACTTCCTAAAAACCAGTTTCCCGTTTCACGTTCTTCTCTTGCAATTGTAACGTAATCTCCCACTTCGCCATTCAATACTTTAGTTTGAGTCCAATCAACTCCAACATCTTTTATAAACTGAAGTGCTTTAGGGTTTGCCTCATAATGCTCTACTAAATCTGCTGCCATTTGAACTGGACTATAAATTACTACATACAATGCCAATTGTTGAGCAAGAGTTGTGTTAACTTGATTTTCGGTTTTATATTCATTGAATTTAATATTAAAAATTCCAGGAGTAAAATCGATTGGTCCAGCCAGCATACGCGTAAATGCAACAATTGACAAATGCTCTGGTGGATTTCCTCCATCTGAAGCCCAAGCATTAAATTCCTGCCCTCTTAAACCTTCCCGAGAAATTGTATTTGGATATGTTCTACGTAATCCAGTTGCTTTAATTGGCTCATGTGGATTTATGGCAATTTCATAATCTGATGCTTTAATAATTGAATTATTATGATGATTGACCATAAATTGTCCATGATGGTATTCTCCTTTCGGAGTCAATTTAAAAACATAACCAGATTTAACAGAATGAATTCCAAGACTTTTCATTAAAGCAAATGCAGAATCTTGCTGTTTGATATATCTATCCACTCCTCCAAATGTTTCATGATGCATGATTATATCGACTCCTTTTTCTTTACCGTATCGTACAACTTCATTTAAATCGTAGTCTGGATATGGCGTGACAAAATCAAAACCATTTTCGTCACTTGACCAACCTGTATTCCAACCTTCTACTAATACACCTTTTATGTTATTTTTTGCTGAAAAATCAATATATTTTTTTGCATTTTCAGTCGTTGCTCCATGTCTTCCCGAGGCCATGTCCCAAGTGGTTTTATCCAAATGCATTTCCCACCAAATTCCAGTATATTTCATCGGTTTAAACCAAGAAACATCACCTAATTTATTTGGTTCGTTAAGATTTACAATTAAATTAGATTCTATTAAATCTGGAGCATTTTTTGTTATTTGAATGGTTCTCCATGGTGTCTTGAATGGTAAACTTCTTTTTACTTTATAATTTGTATTATCTGAACCCACAAGAATACTTTCGAATGCCAAATTTTTAGTATCAACTCCTAATGTCATTCCAGAATAATCAACCAAAGCTGCCTCATGAAAACTTAAATGAATATTATTTTTACCAACTAAAGTAACAGGTGTATTTACAGCGTTATGTGGTATATATGTTTGTGCTAAATTTGGATGATTTCGATATTTAACAGCATCAATATCAGAGAATTTAGTTGTTTTATAGGTATGCTCGTAAATTTCCCAATCTCCAGGAATCCAAAAGGTTTTGTAATCTTCTGTTAAATTAAATTCTGTATGCTCTTCTGCAATTAAAGCTTCAGACCATCCTTCCTGCTCTGGAAACTCATATCGAAAACCTAGTCCATCAT
>Ga0208671_10000841_pt1 | contig 14037 bp, 8 predicted proteins | sample ColrivemetaGS759_FD_187606 | JGI IMG/M metagenome (GOLD analysis project Ga0208671, IMG submission 187606) | Estuarine microbial communities from the Columbia River estuary - Ebb tide ETM metaG S.759 (SPAdes) (version 2) | ecosystem: Environmental > Aquatic > Marine > Intertidal zone > Estuary ...
CGTTTTTAATGTATCGGGCAACCTGACTTTTGATATTGTCGATAAATTGATTCAATTTGAAAGCAGTTTGAATCGTTATGATCTCAAAAATTGATTTGCCGGGTTTATAGACCAGGTCCTTTATGGCTATATCGTAATTACTTCCTGCCCCATCCATGAATTTTTGTAATTTTTTAGCACTTCCCGGCTCGATTTTTTCGAAAGTATCTTTAATATCTTCAAGATTGTCCGCAATTGAAATAGAATCATTTACGCCAAAATACACTTCATAAGCCGGATTTAATTTTTCAAGGACATAGTAGTCTGAAACCTTTTTACCAAAATCTGAAAAGAACTTTTCAAAAACATCTGGCATCCAGTAAAAAGTTGGGCCAATATCAAATGTAAATCCATCCCTTTTTAATTGACGGGCTCTGCCACCAGACTGTTTGTTTTTTTCTAGAATAGTGACCTGATACCCTGCTTTTGCCAAATAGCAACTCGCAGAAAGTGCAGAAAAACCGGAACCTATAATTACTATTTTATTGCTCATATTATTATAATATTCCTAGGTTAAAAAAATGGTTTGTAAAATCATAGAAGGACTGCAGAGGTATAGCCCCCTTGTAATCTATCTTGTTTCTGTATAAGTAAGTGTTCTTATAATTTGACCATAATGCCTATCGTTGGTAAAAGCGTTCCTGATTCATTTGAAATCGCATTTAACACATATTCGGATCCATTGTTGATGGTAATATACGAACCATCTGAGTTCTTTTCTCTAACAATGTAGTCCTGTGACTTGTTTTTAAAATTGTAGGCATTCTGGATGTCTACATATAACATCAGAGACCATTTTCTAAAGAAGAAATTTTTATCGATCCTCAGGTCCAGTTGATGAAAAGGCTCAAATCGAAGTGAATTCAGCTGATCAAAATCCTGATAGGGTTGCCCAATCGCATCCCAGGCATCTACTTTTTTAGACGTTTCCAGATCATAGGGTGTGTATGGTAATCCACCAACAAATCTCCACTTAAATCCTGCCCGCCAGTTTCTCTTGAATTCTTTGCTTCCTGTGATGGTTAAAAGGTGTTTACTATCCCAGGAAGAAGGAATCAGTTTGTCATTAATATCCGTAAAGGAACTTCTGACAAATGTGTAGGATGCAAGTAAAGTAAAAGCTTTAAAATTCATTCGGTTTAAAATTTCAAACCCAATGGCCCGGCCAGAACCGGTCGAAGAGATCGGTGAGGCACCAGCCACACTGCTATATGCAGCCCCCTGATTTGCTAAGCTTGCACCTGAATTTAAATCGATCGGATATTGAAAATATTCCTTAATAAAAGCTTCTGCGGAAACGAGTATTTCTTTTGAGAATCTTTGTTCAAAACCTATGTTAATCTGATCAACACCAATGTATCTGGCATTTGTTTCATTCACCAAATTCGATTCTTCATTTCGGAAGCCTAACGTCGTATAAGCAGGCAATTGATAATATCTGCCTGCTCCTGCATTGAACAAGGTTCCCTCAGCTATCGAAACAGATAAAGACGCTCTGGGGGAAAACTGATTGAGCGGATTGGACATTTCTTTATTATAATTGATCCCATCCATTCTGAAACCCAGGGAGGCGAGCAACCGATTAGAGAAAAATCGCCTGGAAGCCTGACCTGAAAAACCATATTTCAAATGATTCAGAGCGGAACTATAATCAAAATTCCGAACCTCGCCATTCAAATAAACCTGCTGTGAAGTTTCATTGAAATACTTGGCAAATTCAGAGTTTACAGAGAAATTATATTTTATATTCTGAGCATTCAGGTTTAACTCATACCTGAATTTATTTTCAACTTCCGTAGAGTAATAATCAAGAATTTTAGATTTTGATTCATCGTTATCCGGGTATTTGTAAAACTGATTGTTTAACATATTACGGCTCAATACAACCGTATGGAATCCATTGTTGAAAAAGTTTTTATATACTCCTCCAATGGTATAGCTCCATTGATTATTAACAGGGATCTGGCTTAGGATATACTCCTGGCCGGGATCCGGATTGTCAATTCCGGTATTTAATTCAAAATTGTCCAGGGATCCGATACTTATCAAAGTAAATTGATTTTTCTGATCAAATTTTGTTTTTATTTTTAGCTGGTAATCATTAAAAGTAGGTAGAAATGGTAAGCCAATAGCAGAGAAAAGAAATTGTAAGTAGGACCTTCTGACTGAGACGATATAACTTGTTTTGTCGCCCAGTGGACCGTCAATTGTCAGCGCTGCTTCACTGGCCCCAAGCGTTGCCTGAAGGTTGGTTTTATCCATGCTTCCTTCTTTTTGTCTGAAGTCGAACATGCCACTTAGTGCGTTGTATTTACTTGCAGGGAAAGAGCCGGAATAAAAATCCACGGATTTGATAAAGTCGGCATTGATGATCCCAACCGGACCTCCGGAAGCACCCTGAGTCGAAAAGTGATTTAAAACAGGGATCTCTACATCATCCAGATAAAACCTGTTCTCGCTCGGTCCTCCTCCACGTATGATCACATCATTTCTGAAGGCCGGAGTGCTACCAACTCCTGGAAAAGATTGTATGACCCTTGAAATATCCCGGTTACTGCCCGGGTTGCTTTCTATTTCTTTTACTCCGATGGTTTGCATAGAAACCGGCGCTTCTTGTTTTTTCTCAAATAGATCTACCGAAATGACAACCTCAGTTAATAGTTCACTGGATTCCATCAGTTTGATCTCAATAAAAGGAATACTGTTGTTGCTCAACAAAATGTCTTCGCTGATTTTAGTATTGTATCCAAGATATGAACCTTGTAGTTTTATATAACCAGGCTGAAGACCCGTTAGGGAGAACTTTCCATCCAAATCGCTGGTTGTTCCAATCTCTGTACCTACAACGACAATGTTTGCAAAAACCAGCGGCTCATTATTAGTTGCATCAGTAATGATTCCCTGAACTTCAGCATATTGTGCATGTATGTTTAAGGAAACTAAAATTAATAATGTAGTTATAATATTTTTCATTTTTTATACTTATCTATTTGTGAGTTAGATTGACTTGAATCGTTTCAAAAATATTTTTTGCAGAACTAAGAGTATTTAACTGTGTAAATAATTTGCCACTTTCTCCTTTTGGATCACCGTATCCGACAGGATTCAGATAAAAGGACATATGGTTATTATTAATACTTACTCCATAAATAATTGAAGGTTGGGCAGAATGCTTATAAGCGTCACAATCGGGATATTTGTTATTTGTCCAATAGTTGTTCCAATCCCAGGGCTGATTGACCTCAACCATGATCCTGTAAGGTTTGGATTCGGGAATCTCTGTAATAAAATTGAAATTATTCAGTGGTGTGGCACCCGTATAGGCATCTACGTATGGGTGGTCCGGATCTGGAATATTTACCTGGTTTTTGATCAAGCCTTTTTTGTGGGTCCAATAAGGTAGAGCTGCAGGCTGTATAGATTTTCCTGCTGTTTTCAGCCAGACTGAATCCCCAACCATCTGGTGCCCAAAAATGCCGTTCGCGTAAGCTTGGGTAATAAATAATGTTCGGATAAATTCCCCGGACATACTTTCCATCCAGACCACATATGTTGGGTGATTAAAAGCCGGACCGTTTTTAAATTCAATACTTACCTTAGCTTCAGACCCTTTGTTTTCCAGGTCAGAATAAATTGTCGGGGCTGTAGTTTGCCTGCTTACCGTACAGTTGTAAACCAAAAAGCTACTGAACATTAATAAGCTAAACATTGTTACTTTTTTCATATTACTACGAATTTGTATTTAATTTGTTTTTTTATTACGAAACTAAAGTATGTAATACAAATTAATTTTAGAAATGTTCACTAGATAAGATGTCAAATAATATTTTTTTAATGAAACAGCTTTTGGATTATCTCGAGAGTTATGAAAAGGAAGTTGGTAACGGAAATTTAAAAGAGTTTTCGGTCTTTTTGAAAGATAAGGTCATTAATAATGAACCTGCGAACGGAAAAAGTGAATTTGAACCTGAAAAATTTCAATTATATAAATCTTTTCCAGAGATTGAATTTTCAACTTTGCTTACCGAATTATTCAGATTTGCTAAGCATTATGTAAAAAAGGCATTTGAAGGCACTTCCCTTAAAACGCTTGATGAATTTGGTTTTTTAGCCACACTATTGAGGAAGGAAAGTCTTTTGAAAAATGAATTGATACGTACCCACTTACTGGAAATATCCAGTGGTAGTGAGGTCATCAAGAGACTGGTTAAAAATGGCTTGATTAAGGAATCAACCGACAAAAATGATAAACGGGCAAAACGGGTTTCTTTAACACCGAAAGGTGTTAAAGAAATCATGAATGCTTTTGGTTCTATGCATAAAGTTTCTGAGATCATTATTGGTAATCTGACATCAGGAGAACTTACTGAGGCACTTTTCGTTTTTAACAAATTGAAATATTTTCATCAACGTATTCATGATCAGGATAAAAACACCTGTTTGAGTGATCTTCATGATAAGTATATCGAACAAAGTGTTAAGTCAGAATTGTCGTAAACTTGATTTTACTACGAATTTGTAATAATAATATAAATTAATATCACCGTTTAAGTTAAAATTTCAATAATGATGAAAGTATTAATTACGGGGGGAACGGGTTTAGTAGGAAGGGCAATATCAAAAAGTTTATTGGAAAGCGGCTACCAGGTGGCGATCCTTTCCAGAAATATTGAGCGCAGTGGAATTATGGCTTTTAAATGGGATTTTGAATCTAAATATATAGACCCGGAGGCCATTGAATTTGCAGATGTAATAATCAATTTGGCAGGGGAAAATATTTCAGCTAAAAACTGGGATCCAGGTCAAAAAAAGATAATTCAGGAGAGCAGATTGCATTCCGTAAGTATGCTGGCTCAAAGCATTGCGAAAGCAAAAAACAAACCAAATCATTTTATTTCCGCTTCTGCTATCGGTTATTATGGCTCAGTAACCAGCGACAAAATATTCGTAGAATCGGATCCTCCCGGAAATGATTTTCTGGCCAACACTGTTGCTGCCTGGGAAAGTCAAATGGATTCTATTCAGAATCTGGGCGTCAAAATTCAGAAGATAAGAATGGGTGTAGTACTCTCTGGAGATGGGGGCGCCCTCAGGAAAATGCAATTGCCAGTAAAATTTGGTCTTGGATCCGCTTTGGGTTCGGGCAAACAATGGATGCCCTGGATTTCTTTGGATGATCTTGTATCCGTATTTAAATTCGTCATTGAGAATGATCTTACATACGATGTTTATAATGCAATTGCGCCACAACATGTAAATAACAAACAATTTATGGCAGAACTATCCAAACAAATGCAAAGACCTTTTTTTATGCCTGGTATCCCGGCTGGAATACTTCGATTGGTTTTTGGAGAAATGTCTACTGTCGTTTTGGAAGGTAGCCGGATTTCATCTGAACGGATCCTGAAAGAGGGTTTTAATTTTAAACATAAGACCTTGCAATCTGGTTTAATGTCTGTTTATAGTTGATTAATCGCAGTGCAAAAGAAATTGCCTGATTAAGTCTGTCGTTCTGTTGTCAATCAGAAATAGATTCGACATTAATAATTATTTATTTTGTTGTTTTTCGCAATAATTTTCCATCAAAAACGGATTGATAAGCGTAAAATTTACGTTTAAGACATAAATGGCGGCATTTATGTCTTATAAATATGAAAAATTGATAATAATTCTTAAATTTGCGATTGTTTTTCGCCCGACTAACTGTAAGTAATACACTAAGTAAAATTTGTTAATAAAAAATATAGAAATGAAGAGAGTTTATACGTTTGGAGATAAGAAAGCGGAGGGAAATGCTACTATGAAGAACCTCCTTGGAGGGAAAGGAGCAAACCTTGCGGAGATGAATCTTGTTGGTGTACCGGTTCCTCCGGGCTTCACAATTACTACTGAGGTATGTACGGAATACAATAAAGCTGGAAGAAATGAAACAGTTGAATTGATCAAAAACGAAGTTGAACTCGCTGTACGTAATGTTGAAAGTATAATGGGAGCGACTTTTGGCGACAAAAATGATCCACTATTATTATCAGTAAGATCAGGCGCAAGAGTTTCTATGCCAGGTATGATGGATACTGTATTGAATCTTGGATTGAACGAGGTAGCGGTTGAAGGTTTGTCAGAAAGAACTGGAAACCCAAGATTTGCGTGGGATTCATATAGGAGATTTGTTCAGATGTACGGAGATGTTGTTTTGGGAATGAAACCTGAATCAAAAGAGGATATCGATCCATTTGAGGAAATCATGGAAGAGATGAAAGAAGAAAAGGGGATTGAACTGGATACTGATTTCACTGTAGAAGATCTGAAAACACTGGTAAATAATTTTAAAGTTGCTGTAAAAGCTAAAACCGGACATGATTTTCCAGATGATCCTTGGGAGCAATTATGGGGAGCTGTGATGGCTGTTTTCAATAGCTGGAACACAGATAGAGCAATCTACTACAGGAAGATGAACAAATATCCTCATGAGTGGGGAACAGCCGTTAACGTACAGGCCATGGTTTATGGTAACATGGGTGACAATTCAGCCACTGGTGTTGCATTTACAAGAGATGCAGGTACAGGTGAGAATTTGTTTAACGGTGAATACCTGATCAATGCACAGGGAGAAGATGTGGTTGCAGGCGTAAGAACACCTCAGCAGATCACAAAAGAAGGTTCTGTCAGATGGGCTAAATTAGCGATGGTTTCTGAAGATGAGAGAAAGAGCACATTCCCTTCACTTGAAGAAAGAATGCCTGAGCAGTATGCTGAATTAAATGATATCCAAAATAAACTTGAGAAGCATTATTCAGATATGCAAGACCTGGAGTTCACAATTCAGGATGGTAAATTGTGGTTGTTGCAAACAAGAAACGGTAAGAGAACCGGTGCTGCAATGATCAAGATAGCTATTGATATGAAGAAGGAGGGAATGATCGATGAAAAAACAGCGATCTTAAGACAAGAGCCAGAAAAACTGGAAGAATTGTTACACCCTGTTTTTGATGAAAAAGCGATGGCTGATGCAAATGTGGTAGCCAACGGATTACCAGCCTCACCTGGAGCTGCAACAGGAAGAATCGTATTCTTTGCTGATGATGCAGAAGAGTGGAAAGCAAAGGGAGAGAATGTAATTTTAGTTCGTATGGAGACTTCTCCTGAAGACCTTGCTGGTATGGATGCTGCAAATGGTATCCTGACTGCAAAAGGCGGGATGACATCTCATGCTGCTGTAGTTGCAAGAGGAATGGGTAAATGCTGTGTATCCGGAGCGGGTAGCTTAAGAATTGATTATAAATCAAGGAAGATGGTTACAAACGGTATCAGTTTTAATGAAGGCGACTGGATCTCATTGAACGGGACAACAGGTGAAGTATATAGTGGAAAGATCTCTACGATCGATCCTGAGGTAGGAGGAGATTTTGGTGAATTGATGATTATGGCTGACAAGCATGCTACCATGGAAGTCAGGACCAATGCAGATACGCCAAAGGACGCAAAAGTGGCTAGGGATTTCGGAGCGAAAGGAATTGGATTGACCAGAACGGAACATATGTTCTTCGAAGGAGTAAAGATCGTAGCTATGCGGGAAATGATCCTGGCAGAGGATGAAATTGGAAGAAGAGCGGCTCTTGACAGATTATTGCCTATTCAAAGAAAGGATTTTGAAGGTATTTTTGAAGCAATGCATGATCTGCCTGTAACTGTAAGATTACTGGATCCTCCATTGCACGAATTTGTACCTCATGATGACAAAGGACAACAGGAAATGGCAGATGTAATGGGTGTTGATGTATCCATTATCAAGCAAAAAGTAGATGATCTTTCTGAATTTAATCCTATGTTGGGACATAGAGGTTGTCGATTGGGTAATACCTATCCTGAGATTACTGAAATGCAAACAAGAGCGATTATTGAAGCAGCTTTGAATTTGAAAGAAAGAGGTGTAAATGCACATCCTGAGATCATGATTCCATTGACGGGTACCGTTCAGGAAATGAAAATGCAGGAAGAAATCGTAAGAGATACTATTGCAAAGATTTTTGCTGAAAGAGGTACAGAGATCAAGCATATGGTAGGAACGATGATCGAGATTCCAAGAGCAGCTTTAACCGCTGACCTTATAGCAGAATCTGCAGAATTCTTTTCATTTGGAACAAATGACCTGACGCAAATGACATTTGGTTATTCCAGAGATGATGCCGGAAAATTCTTACCTGTCTATCTTCAAAAAGGAATTTTGAAAAATGATCCTTTTGAAGTACTTGACCAGGAAGGAGTTGGGCAATTGGTTGAAATGGCAGTTAAGAAAGGCCGTCAAACCAGACCTGATATCAAATTAGGGATTTGTGGAGAGCATGGTGGAGAGCCAAGTTCAGTTGAATTCTGTCACAGAACCGGTTTGAATTACGTTAGTTGTTCACCTTTTAGGGTTCCAATAGCAAGATTATCCGCAGCACAAGCTGCATTGAGGGATTAAGAAATTATTTCCTATAAATAATAAGCCCGCCACTGCATTGCAATGGCGGGCTTTTTTAATATAAATAGTAAAGTAATTTAGATCTTTTAGTAGTTAACTTTTAAAACTATTTTTTCATTTAAGAAATAATTTATTTCAGTTCCTTTAATAGTTCTGCAGCTCTTTTATAACCCAGACCGGATGCCTTTTTTAAGTCGGTTATATAACCGTTTTTCCCGCATTTCTTTTTGCTAAGTCCCAGGTAATATAATTTTTCAGCTTCGGGAATATTATCTTTTCCGCTTGGAATTTTAATGGCTTTATCAAAAGCCTTAAGGGCATTGTCGAATTCAGTTAATTCAAGTAGGCAAAGGCCATAATTAAAATAATCTGACCGCTTCCAGGCATAATTAGGATTATTGGCACTAAATCGTCTGCTGACCAATAATTTTAATTCAAAGGCTGCTTCTTTGTATTCATGTTTGTTCATGTGTATCTCAGACTTGGCTCTTCTTGCCTGCCACTGGATACTTTGCAGGGCAATTGAATTTTTTATCGTATTGATCAAATAGGGAATTGCCAGATCGAAATCCTCATTGCGCATATGTAATTTTGCAATTCCGAAATGCGCCTCAGCAACTGTTTCATCAATTTTCAGACATTTATTAAAATCGCGCATCGCCTCAGCAAAATTCTTTTGCATGAGATTAACGACTGCTCTTCTTTCATAAGCCAGGGCATTCTTTTGATATTTTTCAAGAGAAAGACTCAGGGATTTCATCGCTTTAACTTCTTCCCCTCCTTCGATAAATGTTTTACCCTTTTTAAAATGGAGAACTGCCGATCTGTCTCCGGATGGTTCTATCAATTCGTACTCCAGGATTTCACCATTCTCAATTTTCCAGGCAAAAATCCTCCCGGAAACCGCAAATTCTGCACAATTCTGAAATAGACTAATTGTATTTTTCCATACCTTATCAGTATAATTTCCGACATGACGAGGAACGTCAACCATGAAATTATCATGATCAAGAAATTCCAGTTCTTTATGGATGATTATATTTTTGTAATATACTTCATTACGATTTTCGATCATCTTTACCAGCTTCTGATAACTGTTCTCATTCGCAAATTGTAAATTTCCCTGAATAATTACTTTGAAAAACATCTAATACATTGAGAGCCCACCAAATATTTGATTACGATTACTATAGAAAATATTATACCAAATTTATTAATACCGATACTTATCTCATGGTTATTATCAACTATTAGGTACAAGGTACTCATAACACAAGGAAAATCAATTAGATAGTGCTTGAAAAATAAATTTGAATTGTTAAAAATATTTTCAAAATACAAAGCTTATAACTTAAATTTGTAATAATGTCCTTTGATTACATCAAACTGATTATTTTTGTGCCCTTAAATATAGAATGAGATGCAGACAAAAGTGAGTATTAAGGAATTATTGGTCTTGAAAGGAACAGGTCAAAAGTTAACGATTCAGGGTTGGGTTAGAACCTTTAGGAACAATCAATTTATTGCGATCAATGACGGATCCTGTATTGGAAATATTCAGGCAGTGATTGATCTGAATGATTATGATGAAAGTACTTTAAAGAAAATCAATCCGGGAACTGCCATTGAAGTCAGTGGGGCCTTGGTCGAATCAATGGGTAAGGGTCAAAATGTAGAGATCAAAGTGGATACTTTAAAAATCCACGGTGAGTCAAATCCCGAATTATATCCTTTGCAGCCGAAAAAGCATTCACTTGAATTTTTAAGAGATATTGCGCACCTCAGATTCAGGACAAGTACGTTTGGTTCTGTCTTCAGAATCAGACATGCACTGAGTTTTGCTCTGCACCAGTTTTTCAATGATAAAGGTTTTGTTTATCTCCATTCTCCAATCGTAACAGGTTCTGATGCGGAAGGAGCAGGTGAAATGTTTCAGGTTACCACATTGGATCTGAACAAACCACCCAAAAACGAGGCAGGTGAAATTGATTTCAAACAGGATTTCTTTGGTAAAGCGACGAACCTGACGGTTTCTGGTCAGCTTGAGGCTGAATTGGCTGCATTGGCATTGAGTAAAGTATATACTTTTGGTCCAACTTTCAGGGCTGAAAATTCAAATACTTCCCGCCACCTTGCTGAATTCTGGATGCTTGAACCTGAAGTTGCCTTTGCAAATCTGGATGATAATATGGATCTGGCTGAAGAGATGATGAAATATGTAATTGCTTATGTAATGGAAAAACATGCAGATGATCTTGAATTTCTTGAACAAAGACTCCTTCAGGAAGAAAAGCAAAAACCACAAGATGAAAGATCTTTGATGCCGTTGAGGGAAAAATTACAGTTTATCCTGGACAATGATTTCGAAAGACTTACCTATACAGAAGCGATTAATGTTTTGATGCAATCTAAGCCAAACAAGAAAAAGAAATTTCAATATGTTATTGAAGGTTGGGGCGCCGATCTGCAATCAGAGCACGAACGATATTTGGTTGAAAAACATTTTAAAAAGCCAGTTATCCTAACCGATTATCCAAAAGGGATTAAGGCTTTCTACATGAAAGTCAATGAAGACAATAAGACCGTTCGGGCAATGGATATTTTATTTCCTGGAATCGGTGAAATCGTAGGTGGTTCCCAAAGAGAAGAAAGATATGATGTATTATATCAAAGAATGGAAGAAATGGAAATTCCTGTTGATGAAATGAAATGGTATCTCGATACAAGACAATTTGGAACTTGCGAACATGCAGGATTCGGTCTTGGATTCGAAAGATTGATCCAGTTTGTTACAGGAATGTCTAATATCCGGGATGTGATCGCATTTCCAAGATACCCTGGCAACGCCGAATTTTAATATTCGATTAGCTCAACATATAAAAGACAGCGTAAACCCACAGGATCACAAAAAGGGGACCTGCAATTCCGGCAAATAATCCACCGATCCTGAAATCACTTTGTTTCAGGAATCCTGTGCCAAATGCAATTGCATTGGGTGGCGTGGATACTGGGAAAAGCAAGGCGCAAGATGCTGACAAGCCAATGATGATAGTCATGATTACAGGTGTATTGATCGCGATAATACTTGCTATAGGTATCAGGATTGTAACCGTTGCTGTGTTACTCATGAAATTCGAAAATAACACCGTAGCAAGTGAGAAAATGGAGATCAGAACCCAGCCTTGAACATTAACTTCACTAAACAAGATTACAAAATGTTTTGTCAAACCGGACTGCTGAATCGCCAATCCAAGAGAAAGTCCTCCTGCTACCAACATTAAAGTGTCCCAAGGCAGTTTTCGTACGTCATCGCTGTTGACAATGCTAAACATGGTCAAAACAACGATGGGAATGGCCGAAACAACAGCAGGTGGAATATGATTTAAAGAGCTGGTTAGCCACAATAAAATAGTAACTGATAATACGCCCAATGTGATTTTTCGCTGGAAGGATTCAACCAGATTTTCTTCACCCGTATTTTCGGGTATGGTAACAACAGATAAGTCCAGTACTTTTACCTTTGCAGTGAACCTTCTTTGAAGATACACCCAAAAGCCAATGACTAATATAATAGCTACTGGGAAACCAAACATCATCCATTCCAAAAAACCGACTCTGAATGTATATTCTGTGTTTTCAATCAGGTTATTGATCGCATCCGCTGCTATGATGTTAGGTGGTGAACCAATAAGTGTGCCCATGCCCCCCAACGAGGCTGAAGCCGGAATTCCAATCAATAAAGCTTTTGAAAAAGGAGCATCCTTTCCCAATACATTAATAAGGGGCAGAATTGAAGCGATCATCATGGCTGTGATGGCTGTATTTGACATGATCATAGAAGCCAGGGCAGTTGCCAGCATGATCCCGAATAACAGATTCTTTGGTTTGGTTCCGAAAAGTTTAACCGTATAGTTAAACATCTTTTTGTCTAGGCCTGTTTTTTTGAGGGCTTCTGCCAGGAAAAATCCCCCTAATAGGAGCCAAATGACGCTATTGGACCAGGTACTCGTGAGTTTTCTGACATCAAGATAGTTGGCGCTTTCTGGCGTATTTGATTCTGTGGCACCGACCAGGAATATTAGAAATCCAACGATGAAAATCCCCACCGCAAAGGGTGGGATGGCTTCCGTGACCCATAACCCAATGGCAAGCAATAAAGCAAAAAGCACATAGTTTTGTACTTGCGTATAATCTTCATTGCTTATAAGATAGGTTAGAATGAAGGCAACAATTATCGATAACAGAAAGTAAATTGCCTTTGTCTGTATAAATACCAGCTGTTGAAAATTGTCTATATGTCTTTCAGCAGCTCTTCTTGAATCAGCCATTACAAGCTAAAATTTATTGAGTTTGCAAAGGTATCCCTTTTTTAAAATTTGATAACTAAAAGAAGCTTTTTTCGATGGATTATTCCGTGTTTTAGTAGAAATATTTCTGTAAAATAAATAGAAAATGTCATGGAATGAATGATTAAACATTCCATGACATAAATGGGGTAAAAAGAGTTTTTATTATTCTTCAATCACCTTCAGGTGATCTCCTGTTGTTTCAGCAATCTTTCGATAATATGATTCATTATATCCTGGTTGATCAGGATATGCCGGTATCCGGTCTGTAAATTCATTTGAAATAAATTTACCATTTTCTGTTTTTTTAATATTTCCATCTACGAATTTGGCAAATAGAAAATGATAAAGGTCCGTCCACTCTTCCATTACTTTCTCCAGTTGACTCGTTGAGTATTCTGAAACGAATTCTTTGGCCAGTTCAGCATTCGTCTGAAATAGTTTATCCGCTGCTTCAGAAATCATTTCGACAGTTTGAACAAAACCGGTTTCCAGTTCCTGTTGTTTTTCCCTGATGATAGGGGAAATGTTGCTGTATCGGGTGTAGGCAAGATTTGATACCTGATTGAATACCCAAAATGCGGCATCAGGTTTAAATTCCATCAAACTACCATAACCGGTTTGAAAGGATCGTGGCACTTCTGTCGTGCTGCAAAAAACAGGGGCATATACCGTGCTTCCTGCATCATCAAGCCCAAACCATAAGATTCCGCCAACAGGATCAGACAGCCAGTTACGACTCTGTGTTACAAATGAAAAACCAGTTTGTTGAGTAGCTACAGCTCTTTCATTGGTGTACTTTACATCATCAACTTTCCAGGTAAGTGGCCGCCATCTGTAAGGCACACTGAAAGGGCCCGCTCCAACATCCTGGGACATATCAAATTTTGTCCCCTGGAAATAATCCCGCATAAAGTCCATCATATCCTGAGCTGTTATTTTTCGGTTGGGTTTGATCCACAGTGGCATTCTGTTATTCAGGTCTTTTCCTGCCACATAATCTTCGTATTGAGACATATCATCATTCACCCTGTTGAATATGGACCATACCCTTGCATCACACCATCGGGCATCTGCAAAAGCAATTGGTGCATAAGCGGCTGAAAAGTTAAAATCCTTGTCGTTACCATCATAAAACCCTTGGCTTTTGGCAAAAGAAATCACATCCTTTGCATAGATCGTATTTAT
>Ga0208671_10000853_pt1 | contig 13934 bp, 11 predicted proteins | sample ColrivemetaGS759_FD_187606 | JGI IMG/M metagenome (GOLD analysis project Ga0208671, IMG submission 187606) | Estuarine microbial communities from the Columbia River estuary - Ebb tide ETM metaG S.759 (SPAdes) (version 2) | ecosystem: Environmental > Aquatic > Marine > Intertidal zone > Estuary ...
AGGCGGGTCATGAATGGTACGCAGCAAAGGCGGGTAAGCGGGGTCGGTAATCGGCACGACGGCGGCACCCAGCTCCGCCAGGGTCCCCAGTTGCGCATCGATATCGATATCGGGCCTGCCAATACCTTTGTGGATAGCCGTCATCACCAGGGCCGCCTGCGGGCAGTCAAAGCCGAGGCGAAGCAGGCGCTGGTTATCACATTTGGCGAGGGTATGAAGATCACCGCAATCGCTTAACAGGCGAGTAAGCCCGTGTTCAGGCAGACCGGTGAGGCTGTGCAGCAACAGGCACAGCCGTGTGTCGGCAACATTCATACATCATCCTTGACGTTATGTCTGTTGGTTCAGTTCGAGCCCGAGGCCCGCGAACCGCTGCTTCGGGCAGCGGTTTTCTGTCTACGCTCTTTATGTCAAGCGCAACAGGGCGTCTACTCAGGGATTCTTGACTTTATCCCCTACCGTCAGGGCGCGATTGGCTTTCAGTACCACCGCATAACTGGCCTTGTCGTAGACTTCAAAAACCAGAGCCAGGCCCGCGCGTACGTCTGGCAACTGCACGTTGTCCTGCTGCACCGAATCAAAGACCAACTCCCCGGCCTGGTAGATGGCCAGTACGTTTCCGGGCTCGAGTCCATCGCGGCTGCCCTTGTTCAGCACCACAACAGTCATGGTGCCGATCTGGGTGACACCGCCCGGAACCGCGATCATGAAGCCATCGACAATTTCCTGCGCCGGCGCCCGGGGGTGGAAAGTGGCATCGATTATCTTCTCAACCATCGGCAGCAGGCGATCATTGATACGAACTTCTTCCGTTATCCGCGAGACTTCCAGCGCGGTAACATCATCTTTGTTACTGCTACGCAAGCTGGCATTACCGATATCCCTGGCCTCGTAGCCCAGCAGCTCGGTGGTAATAGGGTCTAGGTAAGCCTCACCGGGTCGGAAGATACCGTAGGCGCGCTCTCCGTCCGGAAAATTGCCACGCCCGTATATTGTGTCACCGGGTGCGCTGAGCAAATGTCTTTCCGAGCCGGCCACGATGTAGGCGGCATCATTGAGCTCGCCTTCATTAACAATACGAGACCATCGCAACCAGGGGCCGATTTCGTCCAGTGGAATAATCGGGATGGCCAGGTCCAACGGGGTCACCCGCATGTCCGGCGCCAGCTTCACATCGCGCCCCCGGCGCAAACGCAGTTTGGGCTGGCCATCAATCCACACCAGGTATAGTTCATCGCCCGGGTAGATCAGGTGGGGGTTGTCTATCTGCGGGTTGGCATCCCACAGCTGGGGCCAGAGCCAGGGCTTCTGCAGGTACATGCCCGATATGCCCCAGAGGGTATCCCCTTTCTTGACAACATAGGTTTCCGGCACATCCGGGTTGAGTTCTACAGCTGCCTGGAGCCACGCGCTAAATAGCAATGACACCAGCAACAGGCAAATTGAGAATGACCGTGTTTTCATTGTTTTTCGTCCCTGCGTGGCCTTGTTATTGTCTGTCGCACGTTGCCAGATCATCGTAAACTCCCGATAACGATCTGCATTGCAACAGTTCCCCTGTGGCTTACTCCCTGCGCGTTACCGCTGGTGCATGGCTTGTTGAAACTGCCCCGCCAACACCCTGCTGGTACCTCCCACACTGGGCACCCCTTCTCCACAGGTAGTATAATAGCTACAGTTTGCTGCCGCTATTTGTCGCTGGCAAGCCCTAATGTTATTAATTCACTCAGCCTTTTCCGGCCATTTTCATCGTCTTAAAGAGCGGCATCAATAATGGCAGTACTAGAAATACTCGAATTTCCCGACCCGCGTTTACGCACGGTAGCCAAGCCGGTACGCCAGGTGACCGGCGCTACCCGCACGTTAATTGATGACATGTTCGAGACCATGTACGACGCCCCGGGAATCGGCCTCGCCGCCACCCAGGTCAATATCCACGAGCGCTTACTGGTGATTGACGTATCTGAAGAGCGCAACCGCCCATTGGTATTTATCAACCCTGAAATCACCGTGCTGGACCCGGATCTGGGGGAGTATGACGAGGGTTGCCTCTCTGTCCCGGGGTTCTATGAAACCGTGCGCCGGCCGGCAAAAATCAGTGTTACTGCCCTGGATCGAAATGGCGAAAGCTTTACCCGGGAACTGGATGGCCTGCTGGCGATCTGCCTGCAGCATGAAATCGACCACCTGGATGGCAAGCTGTTCGTGGACTACCTGTCCCCCCTGAAACGTCAGCGCATTCGCAAGAAGCTGGAGAAACTACAGCGCCAACAGGCCTGACGACCATGCCAGCCAAGCCCCTGAAGCTCATTTTTGCCGGCACTCCGGAGTTCGCCGCCATACATTTAAAGGCCCTTATTGAAAGTAAGCACCAACTAATTGGCGTGTACACACAACCCGATCGCCCTGCCGGGCGCGGTAAAAAACTCCATGCCAGCCCGGTAAAACGGCTTGCCCAGGAGGCCGGGGTGAGCGTTTTCCAGCCCCGGTCACTCAAGGACGAACAGGCCCAACAACAGTTGGCCGGGCTTGGTGCGGATGCGATGGTGGTGGTGGCCTACGGCCTGATCCTGCCCCAGGCGGTGCTGGACGCCCCCCGGCTGGGCTGCCTCAATGTGCATGCCTCCCTGTTACCGCGCTGGCGCGGGGCAGCACCCATCCAGCGGGCGATCGAGGCGGGTGATGCCCAAACCGGTATCACCATCATGCAAATGGACGCGGGCCTGGATACCGGGGATATGCTGGCCACCGCCAGTTGCCTTATAAAGGAAGACACCAGCGCCGCCAGCTTACACAACACCCTGGCCGGCCTCGGGCCGCCACTGTTGCTGGACGTGCTCGACCGGCTGCCTGAGCTCCAGCAGTCCGCGCGCAAGCAGGATGACCAGCGGGCCACCTATGCCAGCAAAATTGTGAAATCCGAAGCACAGCTTGACTGGACGCTGGATGCAGCGAGCCTCGACAGGGCGATCAGGGCGTTTAATCCCTTCCCGGTCTGTTTCAGCAGGGTCGGTAGCGAACGGGTAAAAGTGTGGCTAGCACGTGTGGTGGGCACCAACAGCCTCCCGGAGCCACCAGGTACCATTATTCGAGCCGATAAACAGGGCATCATCGTCAACTGCGGTAAAGGCCAACTGGCCATCCAGCAGCTGCAACTGCCAGGGGGCAAGGCCCTCAGCGCAGAACAGGTGCTCAACTCCCGCCGCCAATTATTTGCACCCGGCCAAGCCTTCAGCCCAGCTGATGAGAGCGCCAACTGATGGCTCTGGATACGCGCACCGCGGCCGCAGAGGTTATCGGCGAGGTGCTGGCAGGGAAATCCCTGAACCAGGTGCTGACGCCCAGACTGCTGAAGGTCGCTGAACGGGATAGGGGATTACTGCAACAGTTATGTTATGGCAGCTTGCGACAGGCACCGCGCCTGCAGGCGCTGCTGGAACAATTACTCGACAAACCGCTGCGTGATAAAGACCGGGATGTTCAGGGCCTATTGATTTGCGGCCTGTACCAGTTGGAAAGTACCCGCATACCGGATCACGCGGCAGTGGCGGCAACAGTCGGCGCGGTCAGGGGCCTGAAGAAAAACTGGGCCAAAAATATGACCAATGCGGTGTTACGCCGCTTCCTGCGGGAGCGTGACAAGCTTGAGCAGGGCCTGGATGAGGCCGCCCGGGCCAATCACCCCCGGTGGCTGTTTCGGGAGATCTCACGTCAATGGCCTGAGGCTGCCGACCAGATTATGGACGCCAATAACCTCCAGCCGCCCATGACACTGCGGGTAAATCGGCTGCAAACGACACGGGAAGCCTACCTGGCTATGCTTGCCAGTGCCGGCATCGCGGCTCGGGCTGGCACCTTGTGTGAGGACGCCATCTATCTCGAACAACCTTGCGACGTCACTGAGCTGCCCGGATTTGCCGAGGGCCAGGCCAGCGTCCAGGATGAGGCGGCGCAACTGGCGGCCGTGCTACTGGAGGCGGCCCCCGGAGAGCGGATTCTCGATGCCTGCTCCGCCCCAGGCGGCAAAACCTGCCATATTCTTGAGCTGCAGCCTGCCATCGCGGAGCTGGTGGCCATGGATATTGATGAAACACGCCTGCTGAAAGTCTCGGAAAACCTCGGGCGCCTTGGCCTGACTGCCACCCTGCTGGCCGCCGATGCTGGTCATCTTCCAATGCAACTGGAGCCAGCCAGCTTCGATCGCATCCTGGTGGATGCCCCTTGTTCTGCAACCGGCGTCATCCGCCGCCACCCGGATGTAAAGCTGCTGCGCCGCGAGGAGGACATTCGCGGTTTCGCCGCACAGCAGCGCCGAATCCTCGACGGCCTGTGGCCGCTGCTGAAGGCGGGGGGCGCACTGCTTTACGCTACCTGTTCCATCCTGGAAGAGGAAAACAGCGCGGTTTTACAACAGTTCCTGGGCGATTACCCCGATGCCGAACTCGTGCCTTTTGCCGGCGACTGGGGGCAGCCCACCCCTTATGGCCGCCAGCTGTTACCCAGCCCCACCGGTCCCGATGGCCTGTTCTATGCACGCTTGAAGAAAACGTTCTAGGCCCGGAAGCGGTTAAACAATAGGTATAATTTCACCCGACCTGCGCTTACATTCGACCGGCGATTTCATTAATGTGCTGATGTATTCAGGCACTGCCGCTACCAACAGAGCTCCTTGAGCTATGAAGATCATTATTCTCGGCGCCGGCCAGGTCGGCGGCACACTGGCCGAGCACCTGGCCAACGAACAAAACGACATCATCGTTGTCGACAATGACCCGGAGAGGCTGCGGGCGCTCAAAGACCAGCTCGATATCGGCACCGTGACCGGCTCTGCTTCCCACCCCAATATCCTGCGCAAGGCTGGCGCTGAAGACGCCGATATGCTGGTCGCGGTCACCGACAGCGACGAAATTAACATGATGGCCTGCCAGGTTGCCCATACCCTGTTCCATACGCCAACCAAGATATCCCGGGTCCGGTCCCAGCAATACCTGGCTGTTCAGGACCAATTGTTTGGTCGTGACCACATCCCGGTGGACGTCATCATCGGCCCGGAACAGCTGGTCACCAAGAATATCGAACAGTTGATCGCCAACCCAGGCGCGTTACAGGTACTCGACTTCGCCGACGGGAGGGTGCAGCTGGTTGCCGTGAGGGCCTTTCACGACGGACCGATTGTGGGCCACGAGCTGCAGGAAATCCGCAAGCACATGCCCAAGGTCGACACCCGGGTCGCCGCCATCTTCCGGCAGAACCGACCCATCATCCCAGTGGGCGATACGGTGGTAGAGGTAGACGACGAGGTATTCTTCATCGCCGCCAGGGAGAATATCCGGGCAGTGATGTCTGAGCTGCGCAAGGTCGACAAGCCTTACAAGAAGGTCATGATAGCCGGCGGCGGCAACATCGGATCCATTCTGGCCTGGAATATTGAGAGTCAGTACCAGGTCAAGATTATCGAGCAGTCTTACGATCGCTGCCGGCTTTTGTCCGAGCGGCTGAAGCACGCCATCGTGCTCCACGGCAGCGCATCTGAGCCTTCCTTGCTGGCCGGTGAGAATGTTGAGGCCACCGATGTATTCTGTGCGCTTACCAATAACGATGAATCCAACATCATGATGTCCATGCTGGCCAAGCGCATGGGTGCCAAGAAAGTGATCACCCTGATCGCGAACCCGGCCTATGCCGATCTGGTAGGAGATGAAATCGACATTGCCATTTCTCCCCAACAGATCACTATTGGCAGCCTGCTGACCCATGTGCGCCGGGGCGATATCAGTAATGTACACTCCCTGCGGCGTGGTGCCGCCGAGGCCATAGAAGTGACGGCCCATGGCGACAGTCGCTCATCGAAAGTGGTGGGCAGGCGCCTCGATGAAATCAAGCTCCCCGATGGTGTGACGATCGGTGCCATCGTGCGCGGCGACCAGGTTCTTATCGCTCACAGCCATGTGGTGGTAGAGACTGACGACCACGTCATTCTGTTCCTGGTCGATCGCCGGACAATCAAGGCCGTGGAGCAGTTGTTCGCCGTAGGCTTCGGGTTCTTTTCCTAAGCCATGCACATATCAGTCTCCCTGCGGATCCTCGGCATCCTGTTGATGTTGTTCAGCACGACCATGCTGATGCCACTGATGCTGGCCCTGCTGGAGGAAGACAACTCGGTCACCGGCTTCCTCTCCGGGATGGGTATTACCTTCTTTTCCGGCCTGTTGATGTGGTTGCCCGTGCGCAAGGCCAGTCACGATTTACGCATCAGGGACGGCTTCCTGATTACCGCCCTGTTCTGGACAGTGCTGGGGATTTTCGGCGCCTTGCCCCTGGCACTATCGGAAGCCCTGCATTTGTCCCCCGTAGACGCCATATTCGAGTCCATTTCCGGGCTGAGCGCCACGGGTGCGACAGTCATCGTCGGCCTGGATAACCTGCCCCAGTCAATCCTGATTTATCGGCAACTGCTGCAGTGGATGGGTGGCATCGGCATCATCGTCGTGGCCGTCGCAATCCTGCCCATGCTGGGCGTGGGCGGCATGCAGCTGTACAAGGCGGAAACGCCCGGGCCCTCAAAGGACAGCAAGTTGACCCCGCGCATCACCGAAACCGCGAAGGCCCTGTTCGCGGTTTACCTGGCCCTGACCCTGGCTTGCGCCCTGGCCTATTACGCGGTGGGCATGTCCGGCTTCGATGCCATTGCACATTCGTTTTCTACCGTCGCCCTGGCGGGGTTTTCAACCCATGACGCCAGCCTGGGTTTTTTTGACAATGACAATGTCCTGATCGTATCCAGTTTTTTCATGCTGATATCGGGAATGAATTTCGGTTTGCATTTCTTTGCGTGGCGGCGGCGGAGCCTGAGTGTTTATCGCGCGGATTCCGAAACCCGATTTTACCTGGGCGCAGTTCTGATCTGCATCATCACTACAATCGTCTACCTCATTGTGGAGGAAATCCACGGCCACCAGGAAAGCGTCATTCATGGCGTATTCCAGGTGATCTCTATTATTACCACCACTGGTTACTCCACGGAAAACCTGTCCTTGTGGCCCGCATTCCTGCCCATTATGGCGATCTTCTTTTCCTGTATGGGCGGCTGTGTCGGCTCCACGGCCGGGGGTATCAAGTCCATGCGGCTGATGCTGATTTGCAAGCAGGGTATGCGCGAATTAAAGCAACTGGTTCATCCCCAGGCCATCATCCCCCTCAAAGTTGGCAACCGCCGGGTAGAGGCCACGGTGGTCAGCGCGGTGTGGAGCTTTTTCGCGGTCTACACCACCACCTACATTGTTATCCTGCTGCTGTTGGTGGCTTCCGGCGTGGACTTCCTGACAGCATTCTCCGCAGTGGCCGCCGCACTGAACAACCTCGGCATGGGTATTGCCGGTGTCGCCGGCGGCTTTGGCGACCTCAGCGATTTTGCCAAGTCCATTCTGTGCTTTGCCATGTTGCTCGGCCGCCTGGAGATTTTCACCCTGCTGGTGCTATTCACCCCTGCCTTTTGGCGCTTATAGCAACAGCAAGCGCTCACATACCTGAGCTGCTATCGCGCCGAGGGACGGCTCTTGCGCACCATTTCATAAGCGGCCTGAATTTCCTGTGAGCGCTCGGTCGCCAGCTTGATCATATGCTCGGGCACACCTTTGGCAATCAGTTTGTCCGGGTGATGCTCACTCATCAGCTTTCTATAGGCCCGCTTGAGCTCCTTGTCACTGACACTGGCGCTGACTCCCAGCGCCGCGTAGGCATCTTCCAGGCTGGTACCCGATTGGGGGGCGAATCCCGATTGTCCGTGGAAATGCTCCTGGGCCTGGGCCATCCGCAGCAACTGCTCGAGCCGGGCGACACCAAACCCCATCAGTGTGACAATGCGCTCCAGCGCAGCGTGCTCACTGGCCTCAATTTTCTGGTCTGCCATCGCCAGCGATATCAGGAACAATAACAGCGCCTGCTGTAACTGGCGCTGGGGGCCGCAGGTTTGCAGGAATGCCGACACCGTCGGTGCCAGTTGGAAGTCGGCCTCGGCACCCCTGCGGAACAACTCGATCGCCTGCTTGCGCTGCGCCGCGTTGAGGTTCAGCTGGGTAAAGATAGATTCGGTGTGCGCGACCTCCTGTTCCGAAACACGTCCATCGGCCTTGGCGACGTAGCCAGACAACAGGAATGTGGTTTCGAAAAAGCTGGTTTTGATCCGCTCGATATTTTCTGGCGAGCCAAACTTCAGCGTGTTGACCAGGCCACGATCAAACGCGTGCCCAACAAAAACACCGATGATCAGGCCAAACAAGCCGCCCACCAGCAAGCCGATCAGCCCGCCGATTACTTTTCCATATACCATGCACTACCTCACTGTGTTCCCGACAGGCCTGTACCGGCTCCACGGCACATACCAGTACCAGCCCGGGGCACCCGATCCGGGGAGAATTTCACTTTCAGGGAATGCGCGTATTATGCCGCCAAAAGAGACTGTATAATAGCCGGCTTTTTGCAGCGACCTCGCAGGCATAACTGTGTCACAAGACTTTTCTAAAACACTTACATTTCAAGATCTTATCTTGAGACTGCAAGAATACTGGGCAGCCCGGGGCTGCGTGATATTGCAGCCACTGGATATGGAAGTAGGGGCGGGGACTTTCCACCCCGCCACCTTCCTGCGCGCGGTAGGCCCGGAAAGCTGGAACGCCGCCTACGTGCAACCCAGTCGCCGTCCCACCGACGGTCGTTATGGCGAAAACCCCAACCGCCTGCAACATTACTACCAGTTCCAGGTGGCGATGAAGCCCTCACCGGACAACTTCCAGGAACTGTACCTGGAATCCCTGGCCGCACTGGGTATAGACACCACGATCCACGACGTCCGTTTTGTTGAGGACAACTGGGAATCACCCACCCTGGGTGCCTGGGGGCTGGGCTGGGAGGTATGGCTCAACGGCATGGAGGTTACCCAGTTCACCTACTTCCAGCAGGCAGGTGGCCTCGAGTGCTACCCGGTGACCGGTGAGATCACCTACGGCCTGGAGCGCATCGCCATGTACCTGCAGGGCGTGGACAGTATTTATGACCTGGTATGGGCCGAAACACCGGCGGGCACCGTGACCTATGGCGATGTGTTCCACCAGAACGAAGTGGAGATGTCCCACTACAATTTTGAAGAGGCCGATGTGGACCAGCTGTTTGGTTTTTTCGATTATTACGAACAGGAAGCGCTACGCCTGGTGGACAAAAACCTGCCCCTGCCCGCCTATGAAATGGTGATGAAGGCTTCCCATACCTTCAACCTGCTGGATGCACGCCATGCCATCTCGGTCACCGAGCGCCAGCGTTTTATCCTGAGGGTGCGCACCCTGGCCAGGGCCGTAGCCCAGGCTTACTTTGATGCCCGGGCAACACTGGGCTTCCCGATGGCAACAGCGCGTATGCAAAGCGAGGCGCTGGCCAGAATCCAGGCGGAGGAGGCTCAGTCATGAGTACCGATACCCTGCTGGTAGAACTGGGCACCGAAGAGCTGCCCCCGAAGGCACTGAAGGCACTGGGCCTGGCATTTCGCGATGGCATTACCCAGGGCCTGCAGGAGCAGCAGCTGGGCTTCGGCGAGGTACAGTGGTTCGCCTCGCCACGACGCCTGGCCGTGTTGATTGCCGATGTGCAATTGCGCGGCGCCGACCAGGAAGTCGAAGCGCTGGGCCCACCAGCCGACCGCGCCCGTGATGCGCAAGGCAACTGGACGCCCGCTGCCATCGGTTTCGCCAAAAAGCAGGGGGTAGAACCCGACCAACTGCAGGAGCTGGATACCCCAAAAGGCTTGCGTCTGGGCATGCGCAGCACCGCCGCTGGCGCAAACACCCGCGACTGCCTCAACAGCATCATCAGCAGCAGCATTGACCAACTGCCGATTCCCAAGCGCATGCGTTGGGGCGACAGCCGGGTTGAATTCGTGCGCCCGGTGCACTGGGTGGTGGCCATGCTGGGAACCGATTCGGAGCATGGCGAAATCCTCGGCCTCAAGACGGGCAACACCACCCGTGGTCACCGCTTTCACAGCGAAGGTGACATCCAGCTGCAGCACCCCGACGACTACGAGACCGCACTCAAGGCGGCCAGGGTGGTAGCCAGCTTCGAGCAGCGCCAGCATATTATCCGCGAACAGGTAGAGGCCCAGGCCAGCGCGCTAAAGGGCAATGCGGTAATCGACCAGGATCTGCTGGATGAAGTGACCGGGCTGGTGGAGTGGCCAGTTGCACTGGCCGGTTCCTTTGAAGAGCGCTTCCTGGAGGTGCCCGCCGAGGCGCTGGTGTCGTCCATGAAGGAGCACCAGAAGTACTTCCACCTGCTGGATAAGCAGGGCAAGCTCATGCCCAATTTTATTACCGTTGCCAACATTGAAAGCCGTGAGCCCGCGCAGATTATTGCCGGCAATGAACGGGTGATTCGTCCCCGTCTCAGCGACGCGGCTTTTTTCTTCGAAACCGATAAAAAGACCCCTTTGGCTGAGCGGGTGCCCAAACTGGAGTCCGTGGTGTTCCAGCAACAGCTTGGCACCCTGCGCGACAAAACCGACCGCGTGGCCAGACTGGCCGGCGCCCTGGCTTCACTGATTGGCTCACCCGTCGCGCTGGCCGAGCGCGCGGCGCTGCTGAGTAAGACCGACCTGCTAACCGACATGGTGCAGGAATTTACCGATATGCAGGGCATCGCCGGCTCTTACTACGCACTGCACGATGGGGAGGAGGCCGATGTGGCCTCGGCCCTGGCCCAGCAGTACTGGCCAAAATACTCCGGCGACCGGCTGCCAGAGTCGGCAACAGCCTGCGCCCTCGGCGTGGCTGACCGGCTGGATACCCTAGTGGGGATCTTCGGGATCGGCCAGCCACCGACCGGCTCAAAAGACCCTTTTGCCCTGCGCCGCGCCTCACTGGCGGTGTTACGCATCCTGGTTGAAAAGCAGCTGGACCTCGATTTGCGCGAGTGCCTGGCCCTGGCCGCCGACCAGTATCCGGCAGGGGTCATCGCAGCCGGCACCACGGACAAGGTGTTCGATTACATGATCGAGCGCTTCCGCGCCTGGTACGAAGAGGAGGCCATTCCGGTTGAAGTTTTCAAGGCCGTCAGTGCCCGGGGTATCAGCCGGCCACTGGATATCCAACGCCGGGTACACGCGGTGCACGCCTTCACCCGCCTGCCGGAAGCGACCGCCCTGGCAGCGGCCAACAAGCGCGTATCCAACATCCTCGGCAAGCTAGAAGACAGTCATGTTTTCTCCGAAGTGAACACTGACTTACTTGTAGAGTCACAGGAAAAGGCGCTTGCCGAGCAACTGGCGGCCTCAGGAGCGCTAAGCCGCAGGCACCTGGACAAAGACGAGTACACCGAGGCACTGGCCGGCCTGGCGGCCCTGCGGGGCCCGGTGGATGCCTTTTTTGATGATGTCATGGTCAATGCCGACGATGCCGCCCTGCGCAGCAACCGACTTAACCTGTTAAAAGCATTACGCGACCTGTTTCTGGAAGTAGCCGACATTTCGCTGCTGGTAGTAAGCAAGTAAGCCATGCCACTGGTATTGCTGGACCGCGACGGTGTGATCAACCGTGATTCGGATGATTACATTCGCGGGCCGGCCGACTGGGAGCCCATCCCCGGCAGTATCGAGGCCATCGCGGCACTGTCAAAATCCGGCTATCAACTCGCGGTTGTCACCAACCAATCCGGCCTCAGCCGAGGCTATTTCGGCCTCGATGAGCTTGAGGCGATCCACGCCGAACTGTGTCGCCAGGTGGAAGAGCAGGGCGGTTGCCTGGCAGGCATCTTCTACTGCCCCCACTCCCCCGACCAGGATTGTGCCTGCCGCAAGCCGGCCACTGGCCTGTTGCTGGCAGCTGAACAGGCGCTGGGCATGTCGGCCAAAGGCGCCCTGTTCATTGGCGACAGCCTAAAGGACCTGCAGGCGGCCCGGGCTCATGGTTGCCTGCCGGTACTGGTCAGAACCGGCAAGGGCGAGGCCACTCTGGTTTCCTTACAGGGCGCCCACGTGGATCTGGAAAATGCAGACCAGGTCGCGGTGTTTGATGATCTGGCCGCCGTCGCCCGGGCCATTATTGACGGCGAGCTCATTCCCGGTATGAGCTGAAAAGCGACAGGTCCTCACCCCGGCAGCAGAACTTCCCACAATAGGGCAGCACGAATACCAGCGTTTGATTTACACTGGTCGCACAAGGCCAGGAAACGCTATATGCAACCAGATATAAACTTGTTGATCGCCGCCGGCATCGCTGCCGTGGCCGGCCTGGCCATCGGTCTGATCATCGGCCTGGTGCGCGGGCAGATGGCGACCGACCGCCTGCGCCGGGAGCTTGGCCAGACCAATGAGGACAACAGATCAGAACTGGCCAGGGTACAGGCTCACCTCCAGGGAGTGGCGGTAGAACTGGAACAAACCAGGCGGCAATTGCTCGATAAAACCGGGGAAGCCGGCGAGCTGGGGCAACAACATGCCGAGCTCAACCGGCAATTCAACGCGCTGCAGAACGAACACACTCGCCTGCATACCGAACACCGTGAACGCCAAAACCAGCACGCTGAGCAGGTACAGCTGCTCAACGAAACCCGGGACAGCCTGAAGCGGGATTTCGAGAACCTCGCCAACAAAATATTTGAAGACAAGGGCAAGAGCTTTACCACCACCAGCCGCGAATCCCTGGAAGCGATGCTCAAACCCTTCCGCGAGCAGATCAGTGGTTTCCAGAGTCGCATCAACGAAGTGCATTCGGAATCGGTTCGCGGCCATACCGCACTGGAAAAAGAGCTGCAAAAAGTGCTCGAAGTGGGACTGGAAATGAATACCCAGGCCACCAACCTGACCACCGCGCTCAAGGGCGACAAAAAAACCACGGGGAACTGGGGGGAGGCCCAACTGCAGCGCACCCTGGAACTGGCGGGACTACAGGCGGGTGAGCACTATGAATCACAGGCGGCCTACCGGGACAGCGACGGCAAGCGCAAACTGCCGGATTTTGTTATCAAGCTGCCGGACGGCAAAAACCTGGTCATCGACAGCAAGGTATCACTGGTAGATTACGACCGGGCGATCAGCGCGGAAACCGACGAACAGCGCAACGAGGCGCTCAACGCCCACGCCCAGGCAGTGCGCAACCATATCGAGGATCTGGCATCCAAGGATTACGCCAACCTGCCCGGCATCGGCAGCCCCGATTTTGTGTTGATGTTCATGCCTATCGAACCCGCCTACATAGAAGCCATGAAACACAACAAGGACCTGTTCAACTACGGCTATAAAAAGGGCGTGATTATGGTGTCCCACACCACCCTGATGCCAATCCTGCGCACGGTGGCCAACCTGTGGATGGTTGAGCAAAGCAACCAGGAGGCAAAGGAGATCAGCGCAAGGGCCGGGGAGATATACAACCAGGTGTGCCTGGTGGCCGAGCGCCTGAACAAACTGGGCAACACCCTCAAGTCAGCCAACAATCACTACAATGACACGGTCAGGGGATTAGCGGGGCAGCAGGGCCTTTATGGCAAGATCGAGCGCTTCCAGCAATTGTCTACCAAGGCCAACAAAGAGATGACCGCGCTGGAACCACTTCACAGCGACATAGAGAATGACCGGCTGGACGTCAACGCGAACAGCGATCAACAAGAACCCGCCAATGCCCCGGTAACAGAGCAGGGCGATCAGCGGGCCAGGTTAAAGCCCATCAAATAGCGATGGGCGGGGCGCTCAGGAACCGCGCTTGTAAACGATTTTCTTGGTGCCGCCGTCACAGGTACCAACGACCTTACCATCTGCATCGGCGTCCTTGTCGACGATGGTAGTGGTAAAGGCCGGCACGCCATTGGCGGTGATCTTGGCATCGATCTCAGCCTTGAGTTCACTGCAGTCTTTACGCTGGGCAAAAGCGGGGACAGCAACCAGGGTAATCAACACA
>Ga0208671_10000854_pt1 | contig 13932 bp, 22 predicted proteins | sample ColrivemetaGS759_FD_187606 | JGI IMG/M metagenome (GOLD analysis project Ga0208671, IMG submission 187606) | Estuarine microbial communities from the Columbia River estuary - Ebb tide ETM metaG S.759 (SPAdes) (version 2) | ecosystem: Environmental > Aquatic > Marine > Intertidal zone > Estuary ...
TCGGATTAATCACTGACACCCACTGGACGTCCAGGAAATCTTCTCGACACTTACATGATTATTTTCAGAAGTTCTATGACGACGTATTCTTTCCTACTTTAGAAGCAGAAGGAATTGATACTGTTATTCATATGGGAGATGCTTTCGATAGTCGTAAAAGTATTGATTTGTGGGGATTTGAGTGGACTAAGAAAGTAGTTTTAGATCCACTTAAAAAATATAAAGTTCATATGATTATTGGAAATCATGATACTTATTTTAAAGATAGTAATAGTGTGAACTCACCAGAACTTCTTTTGCAAAATTATTCAAATATTAAAACATATAGTTCTCCAACAAATACTAAAGTTGGTGATACTAATATGACTTTTATTCCTTGGATTTGTAGTGGAAACTATAATGAAACTATGAAGGTCATTAAGAATTCTAAATCAAAAATTGCCTTCGGTCATTTAGAGCTCAACGGATTTAGAGCTCATCGTGGCCACGTCATGGAAGACGGTATGGACAGCAAACTATTTGACAAGTTCGAAAAGGTATTCTCGGGACACTATCACACTCGATCAGACAACGGAAAAATCTTCTACTTAGGAAATCCTTATGAGATGTATTGGAATGATGTAAATGATACAAGAGGTTTTCATATCTTTGATACGGAAACCCTCACTCATACCCCAGTCAACAATCCTTATAAATTATTTTATAATATCTATTACGAAGATACCAATCATAAACTCTTCAATGCAACTGAATATGGGAACAAGATTGTAAAAGTTATTGTTCGCAAAAAATCAAAACCCAAAGATTTTGAGAAGTTTATTGATAAACTTTACACTGCTGGAGTTCATGATTTAAAAATAATTGAGAACTTTGAAATTCAAGAGTCTGAAGAATTTGATATTGATGAAGAAGAGAATACACTTTCAATTCTAAATCGTTATATTGATGAATCAGAATTCAATCTTGATAAAAACATTATCAAAGGTATCTTCCAAGATTTGTATAGTCAGGCTTGCGAAGTGGAGTAAATGTATCTTCTAACTCTCAAAGATGGTAAAGATGACGGTGCTTATGCCGTTCAGGATAGGCACGGACATAAAGTGTTATTTTTGTTTGAAGAAGAAGATGATGCGGAAAGATATGCTATGATGCTATATGACGAAGAAGATGCTGATATGGATATTGTAGAAGTTGATGATGACCTTGCTATAAAAACTTGTAAGCATTATTCATACAAGTATACTATAATCACTCCTAATGACATTGTGATCCCTCCTAAGAATGATAACCTTTCAAAAGATTAGATATAAGAACTTTTTAAGTTCCGGCAATCAATTTACAGAGATTGACTTTCAACAAAATCATACTAATTTGATTATTGGGACCAACGGAGCGGGAAAGAGTACTATGCTAGACGCAATCTGCTTCTCCCTGTTTAACAAGTCGTTTAGGAAAATTACAAAACCACAACTTGTTAATGCCACAAATGAGAGGGATTGTTTAGTAGAGATTGAGTTTTGTGTAAACAATAGAGATTATCTTGTCCGTAGAGGTATTAAACCAAATATATTTGATATTGAGGTGAATGGTAATCCACTTCATAAGGAAGCAGATGATCGTGCCAATCAACGCATTCTTGAGGAAAGTATTCTTAAGGTGAATTACCGTAGTTTTGTTCAAATTGTTATACTTGGTAGCAGCACCTTTGTGCCTTTTATGCAACTCACAACTTCTAATCGTCGTGAGGTGATTGAGGATTTGTTGGACATTCGTATCTTCTCTGCGATGAATAGTCTGATTAAAGATAATATTCGAACAAAGAAAGAGCAAATCAAATCTTTAGATATCAAAAAAGATAATCTCAAAGATAAGATGAAGATGCAGCAAGAGTTTATTGAAGAACTCGAAAGTCGTGGTCATGCGAATATTGATGCTAATGAGGTAAAAATTGATAAACTTTTAGATGAAGAAAACTCATACATGTTGAGTAATGAAGATTTGAATTATAGAATGGAAACTCTTCAAGAACAGATGAATGATGTTACTGGTGCTCGTGATAAGTTATCAAAACTAAACAATCTTAAAGGTAAAATCTCCCAAAAGGTTGCGACCATTACCAAAGAGCATAAGTTCTTCACAGAAAATACGGTCTGCCCTACCTGTACACAAGACATAGAAGAAGAGTTTCGTGTAAATAGAATTAGTGACGTTCAAAATAAAGCACAGGAACTCAAGAAAGGTTATGAAGATCTTGAAGAAACAATCAAGTTCGAACAGGAACGAGAACGTCAATTCAATTCCCTATCTAAGGAGATTACAAAACTAACGCATGGCATTTCTCAAAACAATACTCGGATTTCCCTCAACCAGAGACAAATCAGAGATCTTGAACATGAAATTCAAACTATTACCAGTAACCTACAAAACAGAAATACTGAGAATGAGAAATTAGAGCAGTTTAAAGACAATCTCCAAAAGACAATTGAATATCTTTCAGACAAAAAACAAGAAATCGTTCATTACGATTTTGCCTATTCCTTACTCAAGGATGATGGCGTAAAAACAAAAATCATCAAGAAGTATCTTCCATTCATCAATCAGCAGGTTAATCGTTATCTTCAAATGATGGACTTCTACATCAATTTTAAACTTGATGAGGAGTTCGGTGAAACCATTGAGTCACCTATTCACGAAAACTTTTCTTATAGTTCTTTTAGTGAAGGTGAAAAAATGCGTGTAGATTTGGCTCTACTCTTCACTTGGAGAGAAGTTGCGAGACTCAAAAATTCCGTAAACACTAACCTGTTGATTATGGATGAAGTATTTGACTCTTCACTCGATGGATTTGGAACCGAAGAGTTCCTAAAAATTATTCGTTATGTGATAAAGGATGCTAATATATTCGTCATCTCTCATAAGTCAGACTTACATGACAAGTTCCAAAGTGTCATCCGATTCGAGAAAGTCAAAGGTTTTTCACGTATGATGTCCTGATACATCAAAGAACAATGCAAGTCCCAAATAGATACCATCACTCCAAGAAGGAGCAGAAACGAAAACTGAAACCTCAGGCAATGCGTTCCCGAAAGGAAGCACTGAGACACTTCAAGAACTGCCACATGACCTCCCCCAAAAAGGGAGGTTCTTTTGTATAATGACTTCAGTTACAAAAACAGATGAAACCATTTATTGTTATTGCCGGGGGAGTAGTTGGACTTGGTGCCTTAACCTGGGGTCTTGCTTATCATGGTGTTATTTTCACATCAGTCTTTGCTCCACAATATGAGAATGTTCGTAGAAAAACTTTCGAGCAATCAAAATCTTTTCGTACTGGTGCTATTCAAGAACTGCAGAATATGCAGTTTGAGTATATTAAAGCATCTCCCGAACATAAAGTAGCACTCGCATCTATTATTCGTCATCGTGCTGCTGAAGTTCCTGCTGATGCGATGCCCATTGAACTTCAATCTTTTATCTCCAATCTACCTAACTGATCATGAAAACTATTCTTTCTATTGCCGCAATTGCACTTTTGGGAGCAACTGTCACTGGTTGCGTTGAAGAAACTTCTGACAGTAAACAACAAGGTGCTCAAGAACTAATTCTTAAGGAAGCAACTTCACAAACAGGTATGCCTGCAATCAAAAACTTCCGTGAACGTAAGTTGATGAAGCAAATTATTGAGATGAGAGATCAAGAGGGTTTGGTTACATATACTTATACTTTTCCTGAAGTAACTGGTGTTCCTGTGTTTCTTTGTAATTCTGTTGGATATGGTCTTCCCGCAGCAACACAATATACCAATCCCCAAAAATTTGTATGGAAAGGTGGTGATCGTCATCTGATGCCTCAGGCAGATCCTAATGGTCTTTTCTCTCCAGAGAGTGCAGAAGGAACTTGGGTATTGTGTTCTGATCCTTCTGGTAATGGTGAGACTAGACCAGTTTATGTTGAACCTCGTATCATTGTTTCTCCTTTCAAATTTTAAACCACTTCCTAAACTGTCCACCACCTCTTCACAGGGGTGGTTTTTTTATTGTATACTACGTTCATACGAATCAAATCAATGACCGTCAGGCACGAAATTAAATCTCAACTTGCTAAACTTCTTGCACAAGAAGACCTTGTGGTTGAGAACAAGAATGTTGAGACTGCATGTTTCAATGTTCATACTCGTGTTCTGACACTGCCGAACTGGGATAAGGCAGGTAATGAGATATATGACATGTTGGTGGCACATGAAGTGGGACATGCACTTTATACACCAGATCGTGATTGGATAAAAGAATATAAGATTCCTCCACAGTTTGTGAATGTGGTGGAAGATGTTCGCATTGAGAAAATGATGAAGCGTCGTTATGCTGGCATCTCTAAGACCTTCTATAAAGGATATAATGTTCTTGCCGATGAGGACTTCTTTGGTGTTGAGTGTGAAGATGTAAGTAAGATGAATCTTGCCGACCGTGTAAATCTTCACTTTAAGATTGGTAACTTTGTTGATATTCCTTTTGGTGAATATGTAGAGATGCCTATCGTTCGCATGATTGAGGGTTGTGAAGACTTTGATGATGTTCTGATTGCTGCACAGGCACTCTATAAGTATTGTCAGGATCAGATGAATACAGAAACCAAGACTGATATGGATTCATTGGAATCACAAAGTTCTGGTTCATCTGAAGAGCAGTCTGATGATTCTATGGAGCAACAGCAACCTGGAGAATCTGAAGATAGTGCTGATACCGAGCATGTTACCGAGCAAGACACCGAGCATGTTCGTCAGGGTGGAGAAACCAATCCCGAACCTAAAGTTGATACTATGGATTCATTGGATGATGCAATTAAAAAACTTGCATCAATGGATGGAATCGAGAATGTTTATGTAGAACTTCCTAAAGTCAATCTTGATGATATTGTTGTTCCGAATAAAGAGATTCATGAGAGATGTAATGAACTCTGGGACAATCCACATGATCCTTATCTGTTTGATTATGTAGATAGTGAGTTTCTGAAATTTAGAAAATCAGCACAGAAAGAGGTAAATTATCTTGTCAAAGAATTTGAGTGTAGAAAATCTGCTAATAGTTATGCTCGTGCTACTACTAGTCGCACTGGAGTTTTGGACTGCTCTAAACTCCACACTTACAAATATAACGAAGACTTGTTCAAGAAAGTAACCACACTTGCCGATGGTAAAGACCATGGGTTGATTTTCATTCTCGATTGGTCTGGTTCGATGACCCATGTAATGATGGACACTATGAAGCAGTTATTTAATCTTGTATGGTTCTGTAAGAAAGTTGCTATTCCGTTTGAAGTATATGCATTCACAAATGAATATCCATTAATGAGTGCTGATGGAGAACAACTTTTCCGCAAACGTCCGTATGAGAAAAAAGATGGTTTGATGCAGATTAATGAATATTTTTCTTTGATGAATATTTTATCTCATAAAGTAAATTCCAAAACTTTAGAAAAACAACTGAAGAATATGTTCCGTCTCGCACAATATATTACTGTTGGTGCAAGATATCCTATCCCTCATGGAATGGGACTGTCCGGAACTCCTTTGAATGAAACGATGATTGCACTTCATCAAATCATTCCACAGTTTAAGAAAAATACTAAAGTTCAAAAAGTTCAGTGTGTCGTATTGACTGATGGTGAGGGTTATGGACTTACTTATCATCGTGAGATTCAACGTTCATGGGAGTTTGAACCTTTTATTGGACTTGGTAGAATTGGTGATAATTGTTATCTTCGTGATCGTAAAACGGGAAACACTTATTCTTTGGATTCTATGTGGGATGACTACACTGACATTTTGATTCAAAATTTGAGAGACAATTTTACTGACACTAATTTTATTGGTATTCGTGTTCTTGAGTCTCGTGATTCTAATCGTTTTATTAGTCGTTACACTTGGGGTGAATATAAATTAAAAGAGCAAATACAGAACCAGTGGAAAAAAGAGAGATCATTTGCTATCAAAAATTCTGGTTACCATTCTTATATTGCACTTTCGGCAACAACTCTTGCAGGTGAATCTGAATTTGATGTATCGGAAGATGCTTCTAAAACTCAAATCAAAAAATCTTTTATGAAGAGTTTGAAGAATAAAAAAATGAATAAGAAAATTCTAAATGAGTTTGTTGGACTTGTTGCCTGATAAATATTTCTATAGTAATAGGTATTAAGAATGTCTAAATTTGGAGATTTATTAGGAGGAAAAACTCCGGCACCAGCTCCAGCAGCACCTGCACAACCTACTCCAGTTATAGTTCCTTCAGAACCAGCAGAAGCAGTTGCTCCTGAACCTACTCAAGAAATTTTTGGGAGTGATATTTCTATCGATGAAATGAGTAAGGATGAACTTGAAGAGTATGGTAGAACTGTTGGTATTGAGTTGGATAGAAGGCACTCTCGTAGAAAATTGATCCGAGAGTTGAAAGAGCATCTGACCAATTCTTAAACTGTCCACTGGGGGTCGTCAAGACCCCTTTTTTCTTGTATAATAACTTCAGTTGAAACAAACAAAGCAAGAGCATGTCACTTTCCGTTGATTACATTATTACTTCTCTACAGGAACTTTATGGAGAGTCTGTAACTGGTTCTGATATTCGTGGATGGTGTGCGATGAATGGATCCAACTATCAGACAGTTACAAATAAAATTGCTGATTATAAAGTTGGACGTGGTAAGTGGAACCTGACTATTCAGGAAAAACTTGAGCAAACTTATCAGGCACCTCCTGCCATGCCTACTATTGAACAAAATTTGATTCCTGATAAAGATGATACTTTCGTCAAGTTTGGTAACTTTGGTGATCTTAAAAAAATTATTCAGTCCCGTCTTTTTTACCCAACGTTTATTACGGGTCTTTCGGGTAATGGTAAAACGTTATCTGTGGAGCAAGCGTGTGCTCAACTTGGACGTGAACTGATTCGTGTAAACATTACTATTGAGACTGATGAAGACGATCTTATTGGTGGTTTCCGTCTTGTCGATGGGGCAACTGTTTGGCATAACGGACCTGTCACTGAAGCACTCCAGAGAGGAGCAATCCTGCTACTCGATGAAGTTGACCTTGCTTCTAACAAAATCCTCTGTCTCCAGTCCATCCTTGAAGGTAAGGGTGTGTTCCTGAAAAAAATTGGCAAGTATGTAAAACCAACAAAAGGTTTCAATGTATTTGCTACTGCGAACACAAAAGGTAAAGGTTCTGATGATGGTCGTTTTATCGGAACTAATGTTCTGAACGAAGCATTCTTGGAACGTTTCCCTGTAACCTTTGAGCAGGCATATCCAACTCCTGCGACTGAACAGAAAATCCTTGAGGGTAATGCTTTGGATCTTGGAGTCGAAGATCGTGACTTCTGCAAGCGTTTGGTTGATTGGTCAGACGTGATCAGAAAAACGTTTTATGATGGAGGTATTGATGAAATCATCAGCACCCGTCGTTTGGTTCACATCATTCGTGCTTATGGTATCTTTAATGATAAAGCGAAAGCACTTCAAGTTTGTATCAATCGTTTTGATGATGAAACCAAGCAAGCATTTATGGAACTTTATGACAAAATTGATGTTAATTTTGTAATGCCTACCGAAGAGCAACAAAAACAATCTCTTGACTCTCACAACTTTTCCTGATATAATAAGTTATGACTAACTCTTGGTCTATGCTTTATGATGAAATTTTAAAAATGGATAAAAAAAATAATCTTGATGAAATCAAACTTAAAGATATTACGCCAAATGGTAATTGGGCGACGGATGGAACTTGGATAGCAGGAACAGATGATCATGATTTTTTTATTAATCCTGATCCTGATTCTATCTATCCATCTTCAACTCCTTGGAAATATAATGAGGAGGAGATTGTAAAAGAACTTCTTGAATACATTAGGGGAACATACAAACAACACTATGCTGATAACGATCAAAATCTCCAAACTTTAGATTTTATTGAAGCAGCACATAATGATGGTGAATCATATTCTAGAGATAATATTATGAAATATGCATCTCGATATGACAAGAAAGGTGCAGCACGTCTTGATATAATGAAGATTCTTCACTATGCTGTTCTTCTGATGTATTTCAATGACAAGAATGCAGAACGTGAAACCTATCCTCAATAATAATGAAACTCAAAGATCAAACAATGAAACTGTCTGACAATGCACTTGCTATCCTTAAGAACTTTGCGGGTATCAACAATTCTATTCTTGTAAAGCAAGGCAACAAACTTCGCACTATCTCTGTGGCAAAAAACATTCTTGCCGAAGCAGAAATCAAAGAAGATTTTCCACGGGACTTTGCAATTTATGATCTCAACCAGTTCTTGAACGGTTTGAGTCTTCACCAGGATCCTGATCTTGACTTCAATCAAGACAGTTACTTAAGTATTAAAGAAGGTAAGCGTCGTGTGAAGTATTTCTTTGCCGACCCGAATGTAATTATTGCTCCTCCAGAGAAAGAGATTACATTGCCATCCCAAGATGTATGCTTCCAGTTGGATAGTGTAACACTTGAAAAATTGAAGAAAGCAGCAGCAGTATATCAACTTCCTGATATGTCTGCGATTGGTGAGAATGGTGTCATCAAACTGGTGGTTCGTGATAAGAAGAACGATACTTCCAATGAGTATGCCATTGTTGTTGGTGAGACCAGTGATGATTTTGAGTTTAACTTTAAGGTAGAAAACATCAAGATTATTCCTGGTGCCTATGAGGTGGTAGTGTCCTCTAAACTTTTATCACAATTCACAAACACACAACACAATCTCAAGTATTATATTGCTCTGGAACCTGATTCGACATTCGGATGAGACACATTCTCTTCACCCTTAAGGGGTGTCCATATGGATTACTAGATGATGAAGCACATATTCGCAATGTGCTTTCAAATGCCGCAACACTATCTGAAAGCACCTTATTAGATATTTCATCTCATAAGTTTGAACCTCATGGTGTAACTGCCGTAGCACTTCTTGCCGAGTCTCACATTAGTATCCATACATGGCCGGAGAATGGTATGGCAGTATGTGATGTGTTTACATGTGGGGACCACACAAATCCACGATCCGGTGCGACTTATATGTATGAGGCAATGGGTGCAACAGACATTGTATCCGAAATCTTTACTCGACCTTTAAAATGATTAAAGTTGATGTCCCTATGAGAATAACCGGCAGTATCCTAGTTATTACTGCATACTTTGTTGTTCTCCATATCAATATAACTCTTGGGGTTATGCTGCACTTTGTTGCTGATATGATTTCAGTTCCTTACTTTATAAGGACAAAATCTTGGGATGTCGTTATAATGCTTATGTTCCTACTGGCAATCAGTTTTAGCAAACTTTTAACATGAACATCTGTAAGTATTCTTTTTTATAAATAGTTATGTAGTTTGAGATTAGACAAATGTATTGTTTGGAATGTAATTCTACTCTTGGTAAAAGACAAAAAAAGTTTTGCTCTTGTAGATGTATGAATGTATATAATGCAAGAGAATTTGGTATGAAACACCGAGAGGAGAATCCAAACAGATATAAAGTTTGCAAAGAATGTAACCAATCTCTAAATCTTAATAAATTTAGTCTAATAGAAAAATGGAATGTTAATTCTGATACCAGAGACATCTGTAAAAAATGCTCCAAAATCTTAAAACAAAAAAATATAAGAAATAGAGATTGGAAATTTGATACAAAAAACATTCTTTACAGTAATGCAAAACAGAGAGCAAAAAAATCAAACATAGAATTTACTCTTACTAAAGAGGATATTGATATTCCAGATACTTGTCCAGTATTTGGATTCCCCCTAAAAAGGGAGAATAAAGAAACATGGATGTGCGCCCCCAGTATTGATAGAATTGATAATACAAGAGGGTATGTTAAGGACAATATCATTATCGTCAGTAGAAGAGCAAACATCTTAAAGAAGGATGCTACAATTGATGAGTTGAGAAAACTTTCAGATTATTACAACACTTTGGGAAATTAACTTTGAACATTTTCGTCACAAATGAATGTCCAGTCAAGTCGGCACAAGTGCTTCCAGATAAACATATTGTGAAAATGCCTCTGGAGACCTGTCAACTCCTCTCTATCGTTGCCTCTGACAAATGGGGGCACGGGTATGGAACTCTTCCAAAGATCGATGGAACCCCATATGCGACCGATAAGGGTGCCTTTCGCAATCACCCCTGCACGGTATGGGCAAACGAAACTGTCGCAAATGCCCGATGGTTGATTCGGCACGGTCTTGCATTATGTGAAGAGTACTCTAATCGATATGGAAAAATTCATTCATGTCTTAATACTCTTGCACATGCAAATAAAATCTTCCCATTAGATGCTATTCATCGTTCAAAACTTACTCCTTTTGTTCGTGCAATGCCCGAAGAGTTTAAGTTTGATATGAATATAAGTACTATCGAAGCGTATAAGATGTACATTGCTTCTAAACCATGGGTGTGCAATAATTACTTGAGACTGCCAAATCGTAAACCTGAATGGGTATGAATGGAAGAACAATATGGTTGGGACACCAAAGATGAGTTTCCTGATGAAAGTACCGAGTTTCCTTCTTCACGAAGAGTTAAGACCCTTTACCTTTACGAACTAGAAGGTGGTGGATGTATCATGCACGATGGATATATCCAAATAGGTATTATGAAACATAGTGTTGAGAAACACATGGAACTAAATCCTACCGTTAATTGGATTGTGACCTATTGGTGTCCTGATATATTTGCTAACAGGTACAAAAGAGTTTCATTTCAGAAAACTGAAAAGAAAAATGAGGGAAGTCCAAAGACGGACAATCAAGGACAGGGTATGGATTTGGACATAAAACCGAAAGGTTGTGGTATACTAAAGGACAAGTAGATTTGATTATGAACACAGACAGAACTGATTTTTTGTGGTGTGAACGTTACAGACCACAAACTATTGAAGAATGTATTCTTCCTGAGAGTACAAAGAAGACTTTTCAATCTTTTCTAGATAAGGGGGAGATTCCTAATATGCTACTTGCCGGTCCTCCAGGCATTGGTAAAACAACAGTAGCAAAGGCACTATGTAGAGAACTTGGAGTAGATGTATATGTCATCAATGGATCCGATGAGGGACGATTCCTTGATACCGTCAGAAATAATGCGAAAAACTTTGCTTCGACCGTATCACTTACGTCAGATTCCAAACACAAAGTCATTATCATTGACGAAGCTGACAACACATCCAACGATGTACAACTCCTCCTACGGGCGTTTATTGAGGAGTTCGCTGGCAATTGCAGATTCATCTTTACCTGCAACTACAAAAACAAAATCCTTGAACCTCTCCATTCCCGTTGTGCCGTCGTTGAATTTGGAATCAAAGGAAAAGAAAGACAGGGTATTGCAGCACAGTTCTTCAAACGCATTCGACAAATCTTGGATGCAGAAGGTGTTGAATATGATAACAAGGTCCTGGTAGAATTAATCAATAAGCACTTTCCTGATTGGAGGAGAGTTCTTAATGAATGCCAAAGATATTCCGTAAGTGGAAAAATCGATTCTGGTATTCTTGCCACTTTTTCGGATGTAGCAGTCAATGAACTGGTTAAAAACCTTAAAGAGAAGAATTTTCCCGAAGTACGTAAATGGGTTGTCAATAACCTGGACAATGATACTACTGTCCTGTTGCGTCGTATTTACGATGCTTGTTATGATTCCTTGGTTCCGAATAGTATTCCTGCTGCTGTGCTTGTCCTTGCTAAGTATCAGTATCAAATGGCATTTGTGGCGGACCAGGAAATAAACTTACTTGCCTGTTTGACTGAAATAATGGTAGAATGTCAGTTTAGTTGAGGTAAATTGAAATGATTGATGTAAAACTGCTACGAATTGTGACTGGTGAAGAAGTTATCGCAGAACTAATAGGAGAGAATGCTGCTTCTATTACAGTCCAAAATGGTCTTGTAGTTCTTCCAACTAATAATGGCGTTGGATTTGCTCCATGGGCAACTGTGATTAGTAAAGATGAACCAGAGATTACGATCTCTAAAACTCATGTTGTATATGTTGCAGAAGTCCAAGAGGATGTCTGTAAGAAGTATAATGAAATGTTTGGTAGTAAGTTGATTACTCCAAACTCTAAAAAACTGGTTCTGTGACTTAAATGAGAATTGGAGTCATGTGTTCTGGAAACGGAACTAACTTTGTGAACATCGTTGAGAATTGTCCAGACCATGAAGTTGTAGTTATGATCTACAATATCAAAGGTTGTGGTGCTCAAGAAAGGGCAGACCGATTGGGTATTCCCAACTGTCGTATTAAGAGTAGTGATGAACAAAAAATCATCGATAAACTCAATAGACATAAAGTTGATTTAGTAGTTCTTGCTGGTTGGATGAAGATTGTTACACCGGGATTGATTAATGCTTTTCCGAATAAGATAATTAATATTCATCCATCATTACTTCCAAAGTATAGGGGTCTTAATGCCGTTAAGCAGGCATTAGATAGTGGAGATAAAATCACTGGTTGTACAGTTCATTATGTGACTGAAGAGTTAGATTCTGGGGGATGTATTGATTCTTCTTCTGTTCCTATTTGTGCTGGAGATACAGAAGAGACTTTACATCACAGAGTTCAGAGAGCAGAACATCGTTTACTTCCTATGGTAATTAATAATTTATTTGAAGGTGTAAATTAATTATGAAAAAATTTAAAGCATTAGTATTCATTCGTCTACGATCACAGGTGGATGACTCTCCTGGTAATGCCGTGAGAGATGCCTGTAAGCGATTGTCTGAGTTGAAAATCAAGAAACTTAGATTGGGTAAGGTCATCGACGTTTGGTTGGAAGCAGAGAGCAGAGAGTATGCTGAGAAGGAACTTGAAATGCTATCTGATAGATTTCTTGCTAATACAGTCATGGAAGACTGGGACTACGAACTAACTGAGATTGAAAGTTTCCCTCCAGGAATAGAATAATGTCACATGAATTCGACCCATGCGAAGCACCTATCGAAGGTGAAGTTGATAAATGGGGATTTACGATTAAACCTACAATTAGTGATACAGAGTGTATTTTAATTTGCCTAAGAAATGCACCTTGCGGAATTGATAAAAAACAAGCAGAACGTTTAGTAAAGAAGTTTGAGAATGGAAGGATTTAATGAACCGGGATCAAATAAGAGTTGGATGGATGATGGATTTAAAAAGTATATAACACAATATCAAATAGATAATGTAGTTTCACTTTTAAATGGTAAGTTAGAGTATGCCTCTACTTACGATAACACTGGTAAAATCACTAAAAAAATTATTATTACTTACGATGAAACAAACGAAAAAGTGTCAGGTTAAGTCTAAGTTCTACTATATCTTTTGGGGAACTGCTACAGCATCAGTTTTATTGGGGCAACTATATGTCGGAACTGGATATAGGGTAATGGCAGAAAGCACACTGAGTTTTCAAGATTACCTTACAGAACTTTTAGTTACTGCTGATACTTTCTGATGGAACTACTAAAAATTGATAAAAGTAAAATGGTGGAGGAGAAAGTCAAAACTACTCCCCAGAATGTAAATGAAGCAAATGAAGCACTTTTTCGTGCTACAATGAACTTGCCTACTGCCGCAAAACATTGTGGTATGACTCAGAAGGAAATGAAATTGACCTTCTGGGAATTTTTGAAATATCATCCATGTGATTATGAGTATTCCCAAACTACCTGAAGAAAAAGCAATATGGGCTGCAGATCAATTTATAGAATACTATTCTAAATTTAAAAGAATTGATGATTATCTTAGATTTGTAAAGGAAAGTAGAATTAGTAAATCATCTTCTAAGTTATTTGGACCTGAAGATGATATTTTTTCGGATTTTCACATTCATCCAAATGACATGGATTTTAGCATTCATGTTGTGGATACTAGT
>Ga0208671_10000857_pt1 | contig 13927 bp, 11 predicted proteins | sample ColrivemetaGS759_FD_187606 | JGI IMG/M metagenome (GOLD analysis project Ga0208671, IMG submission 187606) | Estuarine microbial communities from the Columbia River estuary - Ebb tide ETM metaG S.759 (SPAdes) (version 2) | ecosystem: Environmental > Aquatic > Marine > Intertidal zone > Estuary ...
GAGCCCGAGGCAGAGCTTGCCGCACCAGTCGAAGAAGTGGTGCCGGAAGAGGCAGAGCCTGAAGCTGCAGCGCCGGAGGAAGATAAAGGCATAAAGGATCGCGCCACCCGGGTTATTTCCGCTCCCGCAGAAAAATCCACAATGGATACTCTGCTGGGCTGGTTGATGAGTCCGATCGCATTTATCGGGTTGGGCGCCCTGGCCCTGCTTGCGGCATTGCTGGTATTCCTGCGCCTGCGCAAGACCGACGAAGATGATGACGCACAACCCTGGGATGACCGTGCCGCTCAGGGCGACGAAGGCCTGGATGATGAAGGGTTGGACGAGGTCGCTGACCTGGATCGTACCCAGACGTCGGTTACCCTGACCGCAGGTACGCGAGGCAGCACTCCTGGCTTCCTGGTCGAGGAAGAGCAGCGCCACGAAGATACCGCTAATCTTGAACCCGATGTGTTTGAGGCCGCCGGTCCCGGAGCGGGACTGGATACCACGACGGTTGAGCCTTCTGAGGCTCCCGGGTTGGACGATTTTGACCTGGACGATACTCTCCAGATTGATAAGGCCAAGCTTGCTGGAGACGCAGAGGTTACCGATCCCATTGCCGAGGCCGACTTCCATATGGCCTACGGTCTGTATGACCAGGCTGCCGAGATTTTGCAGACCGCGGTGGATAATGACCCGTCCAACGGCGAGCTGCAGATGAAGCTGGCCGAAGTCTTCTTCGTCTGGGGCAATGCAGACCAGTTCCGTGGGGTTGCTCAAACCTTGAGCGATAACCGCGAAACAGTGGGTCAGGGCAACTGGGAGAAGATCCTGATTATGGGCAAGCAGTTGCTGCCCGATGACGAGATGTTCGGAGAAATCCCCGCAACCGCCGGCGGAACCGATATGGACCTGTCGATTGAAGACAGCCAGATGAACAAAGCTCTCGACCTTGAGTTGTTCGAAGAAGGTGCTGACGGCGAAGGCGACGAAATGGTCGACCTGGATTTCGGCGGCACCATGGACTTTGCCGGCGATACCCAGGAAATGCCTGCGGTGGATGATGGCGATGAGATCACCCGTGAGATTCCGATAGCTGAGGACGGAGGGTTTGGCGACATAGAGTCGACTTTAGAGACCCCCATCGCCCAGGTTGACCAGACCGCTGAAATTGACCTTGATGATCTGGGCCTGGATGTAAGTCTGGATGACAGCTTCATTGGTAAGTTGCCCGAGGGTGACTTCTCTGCAGAGGACTTCCCGGGTGGTGATTTCAATGAGGAGAGCCTCACCGCTGTCCTGGAAACCGGCATACTGAGTGACGAAGACGAGACGATGATCGCGGGCCCGGACGAGATGGCCGGGCTGGCTTCTATCGCTGCCGAGGATTCCGTTGACTTTGATCTTGGTGGGGATCTCGATTCAACCGGGACACCGGATGACACCAGGAAAATGACCGATACCACGACCCTGTCTGCCGGTGATCTGGACAGTGAGGGAGACGATATGCTGGCGGTTACCACCGAGATGGCAGCCCTGGTGGACGCTCACGAGCTGGATATCACCAGTGAAATGCCGATGCTGAATTCAGACGACGATCTGGATTTGGACCTGGGCGGACTGGGTGACGCTGTGGATTCGGGCGATACCATGGAACAGCCGGGTCCTGATGTGGATGTGTTTGCTGGCCTGGATGAGGAAGAGGGTGACGCACCTACTATTGCGATTGATACCTCTGATATGACCATGCCGGAATCTGAGGCGCTGACCCTGAGTGAGATCGGCACCAAGCTTGATCTGGCCCGGGCGTATATGGATATGGGTGACCCCGAGGGTGCACGTAGCATTCTCGATGAAGTGATTGCCGAGGGCGACGAGGCCCAGAAGGTAGACGCCCAGCGCTTGCTCGACAAGCTGCCTTAGGTCGCAATACACTGATGTGAGTGATGCTGCGGGCCATTACGGCCCGCAGTGCTTTTTGGGTCCCTGGAAACTTCACACGGCAGTAATCGTCATGCCACGCATCGCGCTAGGTATTGAATACGACGGCACCCGATTCGTGGGGTGGCAGATTCAAAATAATGGACTCAGTGTCCAGAGTGAGTTGGAGCGAGCCCTGTCTCGCGTGGCCAATGAGCCAATTCGGGTGATTTGCGCCGGGCGCACCGATACCGGAGTGCATGCCACCGGCCAGGTTGTTCACATGGACACCGCGGCGATACGAAAGCCCCATTCCTGGGTGCGCGGCGCCAATACCTACCTGGGTGATGATGTAAACGTCCTGTGGGCAACTGAAGTTCCTGAGGATTTCCACGCACGCTTCAGCGCCATAAGTCGCTCCTATCGTTACCTGATTCTTAACCGGAAATACCGCTCCGCCTTGTGGTGTAACCGCACGGCCTGGGTCCATGATCCGCTGGATGAGCAGGTCATGCATCGCGCCGCCCAGGCCCTGTTGGGAAAGCATGATTTCAGCTCTTTCAGGGCTTCTGGCTGCCAGGCCCATAGCCCGGTGCGAACCGTCAGCCACATTTCGGTGGTCCGCCGGGGCGAGATACTGGAACTCGAAATCAGCGCCAATGCCTTTTTGCATCACATGGTGCGGAATATTGCCGGTTCCCTGATTAAAATCGGCTCTGGCCAGGCCAGTGAAAACTGGCTGGGAGAGGTGCTGGAGATGCGTGATCGAACCAAAGCCGGTGTGACTGGCTTGCCCCAGGGCCTGTACCTCACTAATGTCGGCTATCCGGCGGAATGTAAAGTGCCGCCATGCAGCAAGAATAATGATTCTGATTGTTTTATTATCAACGGGTCTTCCCTCCACACGGGCTAGTGCAAAAAATGAGCTGGTTTGAAAAACTGATTCCGTCACGCATCCAGACCGAGGGTCGAACTCGTTCGGTTCCCGAGGGCTTGTGGTCGAAATGCTCTGAGTGCAGTGCCGTGTTGTACCGCGCCGACCTTGAGCGAAACCTGTTTGTCTGCCCCCAGTGCGAGCATCATCTTCGCATCTCTTCCCGGGTACGCCTGGACCTGTTCCTGGATAAGGAAGGGCGGGTGGAACTGGGTGACGAGGTACAGCCGGTGGATGCGCTGAAGTTTCGCGACACCAAGCGGTACAGGGATCGTATCGCGCAATCCCAGAAGGCCACCGGTGAAGGCGACGCGATGGTGGTTCAAAAAGGATTCCTGATGGGAATCCCGGTAGTGGCCTGCGCCTTTGAATTCTCGTTCATGGGCGGTTCCATGGGTTCCGTGGTCGGAGAGCGTTTTGTGCGTGCCGCAGAGGCGGCGCTAGCCGATTCGTCAGCCCTGGTTTGTTTCTCTGCGAGCGGCGGTGCCCGAATGCAGGAGAGCCTGCTGTCTTTGATGCAGATGGCCAAGACCAGTGCTGCACTGGCCAGGTTGGCGGAGCATGGTGTGCCGTATATTTCTGTGCTTACAGATCCCACCACCGGTGGCGTTTCAGCCAGCCTGGCGATGCTGGGAGACCTGAATGTTGCCGAGCCCAGGGCGCTGATTGGTTTCGCAGGGCCGAGGGTCATTGAGCAGACGGTGCGAGAGACGCTTCCGGAAGGTTTCCAGCGTAGTGAATTCCTGCTGGAGCACGGCGCCCTGGACATGATCGTGGATCGCAGGAATATGCGTGAAGAACTCGCCAGGGTGCTGGCCAAGTTTGGTAACCGTGCCCGCCCCGTGCTTGAAGCCGAACCCTCAGTCTAGTCAAACCTCTATGTCTAAAAGAACCCTGGCTGAATGGTTGCAAGGTATTGAATCCCTGCACCCGAGAGAAATAGACCTGGGTCTTGAGCGCGTGAAAATTGTGCTCGAGCGCCTGGGCCTGGCGACACCGCCGTTTCTTGTGATTACCGTGGGTGGCACTAACGGGAAAGGTAGTGTTGTCGAGATGGTCCAGAATGCGCTGGGTCATCACGGCCTCCGGGTGGCGGCATATACCTCCCCGCACCTGGTGAGGTTTAACGAAAGGATGAGGGTGGACTCGGAACCCATGAGTGACGAGCAGATCCTTGCCGGCATCAACCTGGTGGACCAGGCCCGGGGAGACGTACCGCTCACCTACTTTGAATTCACCACCCTGACTGCCCTGGTTGCGTTCCGCGAATGCGGCGTCCAGGTGGCGGTAATGGAAATTGGTCTTGGCGGGCGTCTTGACGCGGTAAATTCCCTGGATTCCCAGGTTGCGGCAGTCACCTCCATAGACCTGGATCACGTGGAATGGCTGGGTGATAACCGGGAGTCCATTGGCTTTGAGAAAGCCGGGATTTTCCGTAAAGGCTGCCCGGCGGTGGTGGGGGATCCGAATCCCCCCGAGTCCCTAAGGGCCCATGCTCGCAAGGTCCAGGCGCCGCTATCGTGTATAGGCGAGGACTTCGGAGTTCGGCCCGACGGGGACGAGTTGCAATTCTGGAACCGGGACGGCCAGGAATTCAACGTGCCGCGGACCGCTCTTACCGGTGACCTGGGTGGCCAGAACACAGCGGTGGCCCTGCAAGTGCTGCTGTCACTGCCCGAAGAGTTCAGGCCCTCTCCCACCTCTTTATACGAGTCGTTTGGACAGGCCCGGCTGTTTGGCAGATTTCATCGCCATATAGACGCTGCCCGCTCCCTGACCTGGGTGCTGGACGTGGCCCACAACGTGGCCGCGATTGGCAACCTGATTCCCAAGATCCGACGTGAAACCGGCGTTCGGCGCTGGCACGTTGTGCTGGGAATGCTCAAGGACAAGGATGCGAGAGTATCGGTATCTTTGCTGGCGCCGGTAATAGACCGCTGGTACCTGGCGCCTCTTTCGGGGTCCCGGGGGCAAAGCGGCGAGGAACTTGCTGCCAAGATACGGGATAATGTATCGGGTGAGGTCAGGCCCTGTGACAGTGTGCAGCAGGCCCTGGAACAGGCACAGGACGAGGCAGGCGAGGGAGAAGGGATTCTTGTATTGGGCTCTTTTCAGATTGTAGGACCCGCTATGGAGTTCCTTCGGCTATACTCGCAATCCCAGCGCTGACAGGGCGGGAGCGATGGAAGAGAAACTTAAAGAACGGTTGATTGGCGCGGCAGTTGTCGTCGCCCTGGGCGTGGTGTTTATCCCGGTATTGCTGGATGGGCCTCCCCGTCAGGGCAGCCACACCCGGGCTCTGGCCTTGCCCGGCCAGGACTCCACGGGCATGAAGCAGGTGACCATTGACCTGGGTACTCCCAGTCAGAATGCGCCGCAACCTGACCCGATTTCTCCCGCAGACTCGCCGCCTCCCATGGAAGCTGTTCCGAGCAAGCCCGATGCCGAGACCCACAGCACACCGGCGCCCAAGCCGGATAGCCAGCCGGTCGTCCAGGCATCCGCTAGCAAGCCAGCCGTGGAGCCCGCCCAGTGGGCAGTGCAGGTGGCAGCGCTTTCAGACAGAAATAATGCCAATAAGTTGGCCGCCCAGCTGAAAACCCAGGGCTTCTCGGCATTTGTTGGTAAATTTAAAGACGGCAGCCGAACCTTGTACCGGGTGAGGGTAGGGCCAGTGAAAACCCGGGACGAAGCGGATTCATTGGCTGAGCAGCTCCGGGACGGTGGACAGAAGGTCAAGGTAGTTCCAAATACGTGACCGAATTGCTCGGACCACAGGCCGGGCTCTGATAGAATGGCGGCGCTGTAAAGATGGGCGGGAATTCTAGATATGCATATGGTTGATTACATTATCCTGGGATTGGTCTTGCTCTCCGTGGGAGCGGGTTTTGTTCGCGGCTTTTTCAAAGAAGCGCTGTCCCTGGGTACCTGGCTACTGGCAACATTTCTGGCCTTGAAATTCGGCTACTTGTTCGCTGATTTCTTCTCCAGTTATTTTGCATCGCCGGTATTGCAGTTATGGTCCGGACGGTTGTCACTTTTCGTCCTGGTAGTGGTTGCCGGTACCCTGGCAAATCACCTCATTAATGAACTTCTCGATCGGTCTGGCTTGTCCGGGACGGATCACTTGCTTGGCATGGTCTTCGGTTTCGTGCGTGGCGTGTTACTGGCGGGGCTGCTTGTGATTCTCGGTGAAGGCCTGGCATTGGATAGCGAGCAATGGTGGAAGGATTCACAAGTTTTACCGTATTTCACTAACGTGACAGCGGTAATGCGCGACTGGTTTGATTCAGGAAAAGACATGCTCCAGGACCTGGATGTTATGTTGCCCCTGACTCGTGACAATTTGAGCGGCTAATTCTTTTTTTGATCCTTTCTTCATTCAGTTTTTCATGGTGATAATTACATGTGCGGAATCGTAGGCATCGTCGGCCGGTCGCCGGTTAATCAGGCGCTGTATGACGCGCTGACAGTGTTGCAACACCGCGGGCAGGACGCGGCAGGTATCGCCACGATTGACGGGAACAAGGTCAATTTACGCAAGGAAATGGGCCTGGTTCGTGATGTGTTTCACCAGCGTCACATGCTCCGCCTGGCGGGTAATTACGGCATTGGCCATGTGCGCTACCCCACAGCGGGTTGCTCCGGGGCCGCCGATGCACAGCCTTTCTATGTGAATTCGCCTTACGGAATTTGTCTTGCCCATAACGGCAACCTGACTAATTGCCAGGAAGTTGCCACCCAGCTGTTTGACGAGGACCGTCGTCACCTGAACACCAGTTCTGATTCGGAAGTGCTGCTTAACGCATTCGCTCACGAACTGGGCCTGGTTATCGACGGCGCCATGCGTCCGGATCATATTTTTCGCGCGGTAAAAGAAGTGCACCGCAGGGTGCGGGGCGGCTATGCAGTGGTCGCCAGCATTGTGGGCCACGGCATCGTTGCCTTCCGCGACCCGATGGGAATTCGTCCCCTGGTGCTGGGCAGCCGGCAAACCGAGAATGGGATAGAGCGTATCGTGGCCTCGGAAAGCGTGGCCCTGGACGTGCTGGGTTTCGAGCTTGAACGTGACGTGGCTCCGGGCGAGGCTATTTTCATCCAGACCGACGGTACCATGCACAGCCAGATGTGTCATGACAGTCCCCGGCAGTCTCCATGCATTTTTGAATTTGTGTATTTCGCCAGGCCCGACAGCATTATCGACAACATCTCGGTGCATAAGGCGCGCATGAGGATGGGCGAGGCGTTGGCCGAGCGCATTCTTTACGAATGGCCCGAGCACGATATTGACGTGGTGATTCCGGTGCCCGATACCAGTCGCACCAGCGCCATGCAGTTGGCCAACAGGATGAAAGTGAAGTTCCGCGAGGGCTTCATGAAGAATCGCTACATCGGTCGTACATTCATCATGCCGGGCCAGGAGATGCGTCGTAAATCAGTCCGTCGCAAACTCAATGCGATTGACCTGGAATTCCGTGGCAAGAATGTGCTGCTGGTGGATGATTCCATTGTTCGCGGAACAACCTCCAAGCAGATTGTGGAAATGGCCAGGGATGCCGGTGCCAGGAAGGTGTATTTCGCCTCGGCCGCGCCGCCCGTGCGTTTCCCCAATGTGTACGGCATTGATATGCCGGCATGCAGCGAGTTGGTGGCCCATGGCCGCACCGAGCAAGAAGTATGTGAATTCATTGGTGCCGACGCCCTGTTTTACCAGAGCCTCGAAGACCTGATTAAGGCAGTGCATTACGATAACGCCGGTATTGAGCAGTTCGATACGTCCTGTTTCAGCGGAGAATACGTTACCGGGGATGTGACCAAGGAACTGCTGGCACGCCAGGAAGCTGAGCGTTCGGACAAGGCCAAGATGCTCCAGGACGCAGAACTGGACGATGATGATGAGGACGACGAGGGCGTGGCCCAGCTTCGTGGTGTTCTCTAGGCAGCCGCAAAACCCCTGTCAATCCGGGTCCATGATTAGATGGACCTTTGCCGGGAGCGCCACGTCATGAGTCAGGCGTCCAGGCTCTTACTTAAAGATCTCCTTGATTCAGGGCTGGCGCGAGTCTCCGGTGAGGCCTGTGTGCGCGCAGCATTGGTCCAGGATCCCCTTGACGGCCCGGTACGTGTGGCGGCCGTAGGCAAGGCTGCCGATGCCATGATGCGTGGTGCGATGATCGCCCTGGGGGAGGACTTCATCCAGGGCCTTGTGATACCCAAGTCAGGCGCCCGTCACCGGCCGCTTCCGGCAGATGACAAGCTCAATATTTTCCCCGCAAGCCATCCGGTTCCAGACCAGTCCAGTCTTGAGGCGGGGCGAGCCCTGGTGGAGTTTGTCGCTGCGGTTCCCCCTGGGGAAACCTTGTTGCTACTGGTCTCCGGGGGTGCCTCCAGCCTGGCAGAGGTGTTGCCCGATGGGGCAGGGCTGGATCAGCTGATTGCCCTTAACCAGTACTTGCTGGGCTCAGGCCTGGATATTGATCAATGCAATGCCTTGCGAGGGCGACTGTCCCTTATCAAGGCGGGTGGCCTGTTGCGCTATGCAAGGACGCCCAGGGTGGTGGGGTTGATGATTTCGGATGTTCGGGGTGATGATCCCGCGGTGATCGGTTCAGGTCTGTTATGCCCGCGCCAGCGGACCCCGATACCCGAGTGTGTTCCCTTGCAATGGCGCGAACTGCTGGAGCATTCCCCGGAGCAGGCCGCCGGTATACCGCCTGCAAGGCTCCAGGTGATCGCCAGCAACGGGGATGCCATGGGGTCGATGGTGGCTGCGGCCAACGCCCGGGGCCTGGTCGTGCATTTACCCGATGGTGTGCTGGCTGGCGATGCGAAGGTTGTTGGCAGGCAGATTGGCGAACTACTCAAGGGGGCTGCTGCCGGCCTGTACCTGTGGGGTGGAGAGACCACCGTGGTGCTGCCCTCACGGCCCGGCCAGGGAGGACGAAATCAACACCTGGCCCTGGCGGCTGCGATGGCGATTGAAGGATGCCAGGGAATCAGTCTCCTGGCCTGCGGCAGCGACGGCAATGACGGGCCGGGATCATGGGCCGGCGCAATTGTTGATGGCGGAACCCTTGCCCGGGGTGCCGGCATGGGCATGGAACCGGAAGACTGTTTGCAGCGCGCTGACTCGGGCAGTTTTCTGTCTGCCAGCGATGACTTGCTCGCCACAGGACCTACCGACACCAATGTCTCGGACCTGGTGCTGGGCCTGGTCTGCGCCCCGGGCGGTGAGTTGCGTTAGAATCGCCGCTGTATTCACCTTCCCGGGAAATCCTTGTCCATGTCACTGCGTCTTCTGGTAATCGATGATGACAATGAATTTCGCGAGCAAATTCTCGCGAAGATTCGTCAGCGTTGGCCTGATTCCCGTGTTACTGAGCACCAAACTGCTGGCAAAAGTAGTTTGCCGGAAGGATTCATCGCGGCAGGATTCGACCTTGTGGTGCTCGCCGCATCGGTGGGTCTGCAGTGGCTGGAAGAAATCAAGAGCCGCCCGGGTTTTCCTCCGGTGGTATTTGTTGCCGAGCATGGCTCCGAGGAACTTGCCGTGGCGGCGATCAAGGGCGGCGCCAGCGATTATCTGTCGGGACCGGATATAGATCCCCATGCCCTGCAGCGAGCCGTCCAGGGGGCGGTGCTGGAGCGTAAGCGCCAGAGGGTGCTGGAGCAGCGTAGCGGGTCTCTCGATGACGTTTATCGTTTTGGCCAGGTGGTGATCCGGGGTCAGCGCTTTGTTCGAAAGCTTGCCTCCGGACCTTTTGCCTCGGTGTTTCTCGCAGAGAGCGAGAGATTGGGGGAAATGGTGGTGCTTAAGGTTTTGCGCCAGGTGCCGGACGTGGGCGAGAGCCGGAATACTTTCGAACGCTTTATCCAGGAATACGAGGTGATCTCGGGTATCGAGCATCCCAATGTGGTGCGGATTCATGACCTGGGTGTGGCCGACGATCATGCCTATATCGCCATGGAATATTTTCCCCTGGGCAGCTTGCGCGAGCACATGCAGGAGAAACTGCCTGAGAAAAAAGTGCTGGATTGCATCAGGCAGATAACCCTGGCCCTGCAGACTATTCACGCAGAGGGGGTGCTTCACAGGGACCTGAAGCCTGGCAATGTCATGTTGCGCGAGGACGGTAGCTTTGCCCTGATCGATTTCGGGCTGGCGAAGGAGCTGGCCGTGAAGACGGAAATTACCGGCAGGGGAGAAATTTTCGGCACACCGTATTACATCAGCCCGGAACAAGGGCACGGCAAGAAGGTAGATGAGCGTAGTGATCTGTACAGCCTGGGCGTGGTTTTCTATGAACTACTTACCACTAAAAAGCCGTTTAGGGCGGATGCGCCCATGGCGGTGATCTACTTGCACGGCAATGCCGACGTACCCAGGTTGCCACCCGAATTAGCGGGCTTTCAGCCGGTAATAGACCGCCTCCTGGCCAAGCAGCCCGGGCAACGATTCCAGAGCGCGATGGAACTTCTGCAAGCCTTGGATGAATTATCTGGAGGTGGCCAATGAGTCGTCCCAAAGGGCTCCCTTCAGAGATCTCCGAGTTGTTGCTGGCTCCCACCTCCGAAGCCTGGGTGGATCGCGCGGTGCAGGAACTTCCCGTGCTGTTACTGGATCACGCGAACTGCGAGAAAAAAGCGGCCTCTACCGCCCTGAGCCTGATGTTTCGCTATCCCCAGATGGATAAGCTGACCTGGCGCATGTCGCGCCTGGCAAGGGAAGAGTTGCGGCATTACGAACAGGTGCAGAAGATCCTGGCGGACAGGGAAATTCCCTTCCAGCATTTAAAGCCCGCGCGCTATGCGGATGGATTGCGCAAGCACCTCAGGTCCAGGGATCCGGCACGGCTGGTGGATTTGCTGGTGATTGGTGCGTTTATCGAGGCGCGATCCTGTGAGCGGTTTTCGCTGCTGGCACCCAGGCTTGACGGTGAGCTTGGAAGTTTCTATTCGGGGCTGCTTGCCGCGGAGGCCCGTCACTTCCGCCAGTACCTGGCCCTGGCTTCTGAGCTGGACGGAGAAGGGGTGATGGACCGGGTAGAGTTCTTTGCACCCATTGAGTCGGCGCTTTGTACTGATCCGGACCCCCAGTTCCGCTTCCATAGCGGAACCCCGATCTGAGGCTGATTGGATATTGGAGCCTGGTTCTAGGCTCTGGGCAGATTTTCCAGCGTTAACTGGCTGCCATCCCAGCGCAACACACTTCCTTGCTCGTACCAGTCTCCCAGCACGATTCGGCGTCCCATGCCGGAGCCTAACTGGAAATCATGGATAGCGGGCCGGTGGGTATGGCCATGGATTAACGTTTTGACACCCAGCTTGAGCATTGCCTGCTCCACGGCCTGCTGGTTAACGTCCATGACCTCTGCCGGTTTGCCGCCCAAGGCGTCCCGGCTCACATCCCTGGCCTTGGCTGCGAAACCGCGCCGCTCGTCCAGGCTGCGGGCCATCATGGCCTCCTGCCAGCGTGGATTGCGCACCATGCTGCGAAATGCCAGGTATTCGGCATCATCCGTACACAGGGTGTCGCCATGCATCAGGGCGATTTTTTCGCCGCCCAGCTCTATGACATGGGAATCGTCCAGCATGCTCACGCCGCAACGACTGGCAAACTCGTCTCCCAGGATGAAGTCCCGGTTGCCGTGCATGACGTAGCAGGTAACGCCGCTGTCGGTCAGGGCCCTCAGCGCCTGGCAGATTCTCAGCTTGTGGGGATCGTCATCGTCATCGCCGACCCATGACTCGAACAGGTCACCCAGGATGTAGAGAGTCTCGGCCCCGCTGGCCTCGGTTTCCAGGAAGCTGAAGAATTGCTCGCTGATTTCCGGCCACGCGCCATCCAGGTGCAGATCGGAAATGAAAAGGATAGACACCGGGCAGGCTCCCTAGGGAATAAGCGTCACAGACTTCACGATTACCGGAGTCTGTGGGAAATCCGAGGTGATGGTTCCATCGGGGGAGGGGCCGGTGGGCAGATGGGCGATCCGGTCCAGGACGGCAATTCCCTCATCCATATCTTCGACCACCTTGCCAAACACCGCATAGCCCCAGCGGGTGGGCAGCGGATCCAGGTCCGCATTGTTATCCAGGTTGAAGAAAAACTGGCTGGTTCCCGAGTGGGGCTTGTTGGTGCGGGCCATGGCGATGGAGCCACGGACGTTTTTCAGTCCGTTGCCCGATTCATTCGGGATTGGTTGACCTTCCTGCTTGGCCTCGTAAGCAGAATTTATTCCGCCGCCCTGGGCCACGAAACCATTGATCACGCGATGGAACAGGGTGTCGTTGTAAAAGCCGCTTTTCACATAGCTGTAGAAGTTCGCCACGCTCAGGGGTGCTTTCCGGGCATCCAGTTCCACGACAAATGTGCCCTGGCTGGTGACGAAGCGGAACATGGGGTACTCGGTGCTCAACTCGGCAAGGATTTGCTCTGGCGATTTTTCAGCCTGGGCGGCCTCCATGACAGCCTGTGCCTCCTGCGGGGCTTTCTCAGCTTCCTCGGCCTGGGCCGGGAATGCGATGACCAGGGATAAAAACAGGCCGATCAGAATTATCCTCATTTGTGCCTCCAGTTGGCTTTTTCTCGGGTTCTTGGGAACATTGGGCCAAGTTTACCGGATTTCCCGGCGACGAGAAGTTTTCCACGCCGGACAGGTTTCCAGTAACATTGCGCGCCATGGAAAAGATGCCTGTAATTACCCGTTTCGCACCCAGCCCCACCGGCTACGTCCACGTGGGCAATGTGCGCACTGCCTTTTTTAACCAGTTGCTGGCCGAACACGCTGGCGGGCGCTTCATTCTGCGTTCCGAGGATACCGACCAGGAACGCAGCAAGGCCGAGTACCTGGAGGCCCTGGTGGAGGACCTGCACTGGCTGGGACTGCGCTGGGATGAAGGTCCCGATTGCGGCGGTCCCCATGGCCCCTACAAGCAAAGCGAACGCGGTGAGTTGTACAGCCAGTACTACGATCGCCTGCTGGAAAGCGGCGACGCCTATCTGTGTTATTGCTCTGATCGAGAGTTAAAACTCTCCCGCAAGGTGCAGCTCTCCGCCGGGCGGCCGCCCCGTTATTCCGGGACCTGCCGTGAATTGAGCGCCCAGGAGCGGGCGGAACGCGAGGCACAGGGCCGCGAGCCCACATTGAGATTCCGGGTTTCCGCCGGGGAGCCCGTGGTATTTGAAGACCTGGTTCGTGGCAGCCAGTCATTTGCCCGTGAAGATATTGGTGACTTTGTGATTCGCCGGGCTGATGGTAGTGCCGCATTTTTCTTCGGCAATGCGATAGATGATTCCCTGATGCAGGTCAGTCATGTCTTGCGCGGTGAGGACCATGTTGCCAACACCCCCCGCCAGATCCTGCTGCTTCAGGCCCTGGGCTTGCGGGCGCCGGTGTACGGTCATTTTTCACTGATGGTAGGTGATGACGGCGCACCCTTGTCCAAGCGACACGGTGCCAGCAGCCTGCGGGAATTGCGCCAGGCGGGGTATTTGCCTGGAGCCATCCTGAATCACTTCTTGCGACTGGGACACAAGGCCGCTAACGATGATTGGCTGGAACTGGAGCAGATGGCTGCCCAATTCCACACTAACGCCCTGGGCCGTGCTCCGGCACGCTATGACATGGACCAGCTCGGTCATTGGCAGAAAGAAGCGCTTATGCGCCTGTCTGCCCACGAACTGGCGTCCTGGCTGGATGACGGCGATCGGAATCGAGTGCCCAACGAACAGTTGGACGCATTCCTTGAACTGGTGAAGCCCAACCTGATGTTCCCGGTGGACATAAAGGTCTGGGTGGATGTGTTGTTTGGCGAGTTGCCTGTCCCGGGAGAGACGGAGCAGCAGTGGCTGGATAACGCCGGCGCTGAGTTTTTCACCGCTGCCAGTGAGGCGGCCAGCCAGGCAACAAGTGGCGAGACGCCGAGCGTCAAGGCCATCACCGATGCGGTGAAGGCGGCCACAGGAGCAAAGGGAAAACAGTTGTTCATGCCCTTGCGGGTGGCCCTGACGGGACGCACGGATGGGCCAGGATTGCAGGATATAGTGTCGCTGATGAACCCCGCGACGGTAGAGAAACGATTAAAGAAGCT
>Ga0208671_10000875_pt1 | contig 13799 bp, 7 predicted proteins | sample ColrivemetaGS759_FD_187606 | JGI IMG/M metagenome (GOLD analysis project Ga0208671, IMG submission 187606) | Estuarine microbial communities from the Columbia River estuary - Ebb tide ETM metaG S.759 (SPAdes) (version 2) | ecosystem: Environmental > Aquatic > Marine > Intertidal zone > Estuary ...
GAACTATAAGAATGGACAACTAGCCGTCTTTGAGCTCTCAAAAATGACAAGCGACCTAACGGCCATTGACCGATTAATTTTGAAGAGCGAGCGAGAGTACTCCCAAACAGGTCAGCTTAAGTTTCAGCGTGAACGAGAGTATGAGTCTAGAAACGGCGATAACACTACTTATACCTGCAACAATAAAGAACAGGCTACTTATAAGCATGCAAACGCCGAATATGAATTAGTCAATCTAGCAAGTCAATCTGGTGTCAGCTCTAGCGATGACTGTTCGTTTACTTCGTTCACTGAAAGTATTCAATCAAGATATCTATTTATCCGCATATGGAACAGCGACGGCACAGAATCAGGGGCGCAGTTTATTTTCGACATTGCCAACAATGGATATACAGGTCTTGCGCATTGGGTCGATTTCATAGAGTTAGGTGATTCCTTGTCGCCAGTTGAGCTAGGGAGTTTTGTTTCTACTCTCCCCTACTACTTCTGTGCCAATGAAAATGCTGGTGCCACCTCCGTAACTAGATCACGTTCATTGCCATTTGATGACTTTAACGTGGTCATTTCCCGGCAAAATGATGGTGCTTACGAACTGCGACGAGATTATCCCGACGGTCGATCTGAGACAAAGTATTTAGAAGCAGATGCGTTGGATTGTTCGCTCTACGATCGCGATATGGATAACGATGGCGTGCCCGATGGAGATGATGAAGATATAGATGGTGACTCGTTCACCAATTCAGAAGACGCATTCCCCGCCGACGCTTCAGAATGGTTAGACTCAGACGGTGATGGTGTCGGAGACAATAGCGATACATTTGTAAATGATGTTAACGAGACAATAGATACCGATGGTGATGGCATTGGTAACAATGCAGATGACGATGACGATGGAGATTTGGTATTAGACATTAACGATGCTTTCCCATTAGATGCGACTCAGAGTATTGATACCGATTCGGATGGAATTTCAGACAGCAATGACTCTGACAGCGACAATGATGGGATTGAAGATCTTTTTGACCTTTTCCCTTTAGATCCATTCAATCAGTTTGATTTTGACGGTGATGGGATCGGTGATTTTAGTGACACCGATGATGATAACGATGGCGTGCAGGATACAGAGGATGCGTTCCCAAGAAACGCAGAAGAAAGTGTAGACACCGATGGTGATGGTGTGGGGAATAACTCCGATCAGTATCCCGAAGATGCAGCGGAGTCAGCTGATACAGATAGTGATGGTGTGGGCGACAATGCCGATGCATATCCATTGAATTCTGATCATTATTTGGCATGGGCCGATAGAAACTATCTGGCTGACTTTATTACGCGCGCTCAAGCGGCAACAATTCGTATAACCTCTTCGACTGGAGTGATTATTTCACCAAAATACGCTATCACTGCAGCCCACTCACCACTGGATGGTAACAACGAAATTACACCCAACCTAATCGCAGAAAACGCATGGGGCGAAAAGCGACGAATCATTGATGTTTTATACGACGTCGCCAGAGATTTTGCGATCGTTGAGTTTGAGACACCCTTTGAAAAGTTTGGCACGGTACCATTGGCATCTGGTCCGGCCAATACCGGTAGCGAAGCGTTTATAGTTGGTAATCCAAGTTATGCGGTTGAAGCTGGGTTAACCCGCTCAGTATCCTTTGGCACGGTAGCAAATATACTTGAAGATGATGGGTTCGAGAAATTCACTGACTTTCATTTATTTGGTGGTTACTCCGGAAGCGGAATTTATAATAACCAAGGGGAACTTTTAGGTATTCTGAGCATGGCGGGATGTTGTATGTCTTCACCATTTTACGACGCCACTATGACCCCCTACAATACCACATGGGACCAATATCGTCTGGAGAATGCTTATGCTGTGCCCTTAGACTACATTCAATCCTTCCTTACCACACACAATGTTGTTTCCGAGTTAATTCAGGCCCCTACCTTACCCAAGAACAAGCTCGACCGACAAAAACGACCCTTAATGTCGACCCAAGAATTCTCTGAGCTTGAGCCTATTGCAAGCACAGCGCGCCAGGCCACTGTAGCCTTGTGGCCTGGCACGATTGATCAGCTTGGAAATGATACACGTCACCCTTCATGTACCGGCGCTTTAGTGGGCAATAATTTAGTCCTTACAGCGGCACATTGTGTTGAGGGACAGGGTAAATTTACAGTTGGATTTACGGGGCGAGAAGTACGTCAGGCTCGACTGCTCGATAAATCTTATATTGGAGATGTGGCAATACTCGAATTGACCGAGTCAGCGCCGCCACAATATCCCACTCTCAGCATGGCCACAGAGCCCATGCGGGTGGGGGATATAGGCGTAATGGTGGGCCATCCTAAGGACCAGTATTACGAATTTGGGGGTTGGATCGTTTCTACTATAAAGTCTTTTACCTCAGACAAGGGGTGGGCCAGTTTCTGGGGGCACTCAGGCGGTGGTGCATCTGGCGGGCCTTTGATTAATCATCGAGGGGAAATTGTTGGCGTACTAACCGCTAGCTCAGCTGGTGGTGATTTTTCGGTAGGCCGTTATGACAATGACCTCTTTTACGACATTCAGGATCCACATCTACAAGATACTAGTCCTTGGCCATCCCCTAGAACTATTTCGTTTCAAAGCTTTGCCGGTAATATCGAAGAGCACGCGGGCTTAGCCTATCATTATCTTCATAAAAACGGATTATCTCGGGTTCTTGACGGAACTCTAACAGACTCTTTTATTTATGAGCTTAAAGAGCAACATCAAGAAGATGGTCGAATAGGAAAAATCATCAAACGTGAGAGATCAACAGGTCAACTTGATCTGACATTCGGTGATTCGGGCATCCTAAATCTTCCTCCTATAGACGGGAAAAACCTTGTCCCAAGAAAGCTTGAGGTTTTAGCCTCAGGTAATATCGCGGTCCTTGCTGACAATAGTTACCAACCAAACGCCTCCATGAGCCTCATTGAATATGATGTAAATGGGGCCCTGCAACAGCAACAATATTGGTCATCTGGCTATCTTCATGCGCGAGACTTACATATAGAAAATGACCAAATATTTATAGCCGCAGATTTTTTTAATGGTGAAAATCGTGATGCAGCTTCTGTACGCTGTAGTACTTTAGATAGCGCCTGGGCATGTACAGATCTCCGCACATATGATTCGGGCGGCCACGACTACATTATGGGCGTCACCACCACCGAGTTTTATGCCGTTTTAGGAGGATTTGTTGACCCGCTTAAGCGCGCCAGAGATACGGACTTCGCAGCACTTTACCTGAATAAAGATACTATGATGCCAGTATCTAGCATTGGCAGCGATGGATTAGTGCTAGTGGAGCGGGAGCGGTTCGAGGATGACGCAGAGCGCGTGTATAGCATTGAGTCTACATCTGATGGCGGCGTGATGCTGATAGGGTATGAATGGTCTTCATCCGTCTCAGCACCCATGGCTGTGAAGCTAGACCCGCAAGGCACAGTTGACACGAATTTTGGTGAACAGGGCTTGTTCCGCACTATGACTACATCAAAGCACCTAAAAGGGCTGGCTCAACTCAATACTATGGTAGAAATAAACGATTATTACGTGTTTTTCGGCTCCCAAAATTTTGGAGGTTACGCCGGCGTGAAACTACAGATCTCAGTTGAGGAGATAGCAAAAACGGTATTGGGGCGCAATAATGACCTTACTATGCTTGTTGTGGATAAGAATGGTACATTTGCTGATATAGCGAATCCCGTCGTGTACTTTGACTCGCTCAAAAACGACTATTTGGTGGGGGTAGACCAATCTAATGCTGGCTTCAGCTTAGTGTATCGCGATGAGTTTGGAGATGCTCTGAAGCAATTTAATACCTCCCTACTTCATGATAGAGAGGTTCAATATCTATCGCCTGACATCACTAACTCTCCTGTAAAATACCATAATGAGGGCGTAGAATCGGGAAGTAATTTACCTGAAATTACGTGTCGTGCGCAAGATCAGGAAGAAAAATCAATGTCGATTGAGTTTAGTTATTCATCTTTTAGTGATAAGGATGACATTAGCCATATCATTGAATCCTATTGGCTGATTGATGGTCAACGTCGACCTGACTCGAGCGGTGTGAGCGGATATATTAATGGTAGAATTGAGTCGCTAGAGGTGGGCATTTATCAGTACATTATGTCTTATCAAGATGGGCGTGGTAATGTTGAAACTATTGAGACATTACCTTTCCATTACAAGCCAGAGGTCTGCCCCTTTAGGCCATGAAGACAGTAAACAATGAAAGTTCTCTACACAATTTAAATCGCGGACATCAGAGTTTTTAAATGAGTTCTTAGCGGGAACTATACCGTCAGGCTCTATTGATTTGGATGGAAACGGTGAGTATGACGCTCTTACAGATGGTCTTCTCCTCCTCAGAGGTATGTTCGGCTTAGATGGAAGTGCATTAGTAACAGGCACTATTGCTCCTGAAGCGGCCTATACCGATTCTGTGGACATTGAGTCTCGTATTGCCACTCTTGGTGACTTGGCCGATATCGACGGGAACGGGGAAATAGATGCCCTTACAGATGGCCTTCTTACATTACGTTATCTATTCGGTTTACAGGGCGATACGCTGATTAATGGAGTAGTTGCAGGTGATGCTACTAGAAAGACTGCAGAGGAGATTGAGGCGCATTTGGAGACCTTAATGCCAGCGCTTTAAGCCCATCCAGTCGAATCAGGGCTAGATCGAGGTGAGAAGTTCTTGAGATTTATCTAAATTGATTATTCTATGCCTAGTTGTGTACTCAATGATTATCGAAAACAGCATATTTATAGGGTTACCTTGTTACTCAAAGAGTACACCTTTATATATCTACCATACATAGAGGATTTAAAAGGGAATTAATTATGGAGGAACTATTGTGACAAATTTAAAGTCCTTTAGATTCGGTTTTATTGGGTTATTGATGATCTTCGCCATCCTGATGTTGACTTTTAATAAAAGCGGCCATGAAGATATTACTCTCGTCAATATTGATGCTCTTGTAGATGGAGATATAGAACCTCCCAAAAACACTATAAACTCAAATAAACGCGCATTTAAGAACATCCAGCCAGTCACCCATCAGTCAGACTTCAACGCTGATGATGCGCAGGTTTTAGTGGAGAAAATTAGCAGGGTCAGAGATGAAAGGACTCCACCTACGATCGATTCGGAAAAAAACGCGGATCTATTCAAGTTTAAGAACCAGTTCGGATCTACTTCCAACACTGACATTAAATTTGATGCCGCTGGCCAAGTTAGAGGGATTTACGACTCAATTGTTACAGCCTCGTTTGACTATACAGATACGGTAGCGGTTGGTAACGCAATCCAAGCTATTGCTGAGGACTATAAAACATTATTTGGACTTGGTTTAAGCGGGACTATTGAAGAGTCCAAAGTAACTTGCAGTGATGATATTTGTTCTACTAAATTATTAAAAAGTTTTCATGGACTTCCTGCTTGGGACCACGAAATAACGGTTAGCTCAAAAGCCGATACTATTTTCGCTATCAAAGGTGCTTTTTATGAACCTGCACTTCCTGCTCCGTCTACGTATGCCAAAGATGATGGTATGTTTCGCTCAGCTATTGCTACGCACTTCTCTGTTGGCAAAGATTCTGTGGAGCTTGGTCAGGCCGCTGAACTAGGTATTGCTAAGCTCGGCAATATAGACTACTACGCCTTTAGACTATTAAATGTGTCGGTGGATGGCGCACCGTATGATGTGTTTATCGATGCTCATTCTGGAAATGTAACAAAGGCATTAACCTTGATTTTTGAATCCTCTGTTGAAGCCTCGGGGGTGGCGTTAGATGGAACAGTGTTTAACTTTCAGGCTAACCAGAGTGGTTCCATATTTCAAATGATCGACTCACGGTTTCCAGTGGGTTACGCGACAAAAGTTTATGATTTTAACGATGAGTCTCCCGTAATAATCACGTCAAATTCCACCACGTCAGGCTGGCCTGCTAGTGCCGTTTCCGCTCTAGCCTATTCAAAAGAAACTATCGACTATTTTAAAACCAACCATAGCTATGATGCCGTTGATCGTCAAGGTGCCGATCTTCTCATTGCAGTCGATATGGATGAAGAAAATGCCTTTTTCAGCTCTTCAGTTGGTGCGATGGTACTCGGCATTGGCGCTGGCCAAATTGCCAAATCAGGTCTCAGTTTCGCAGCTTCAAAAGATGTGGTAGGTCATGAAATAACTCATGGCGTTGTCGGGTCAACAAGTGGGCTAGTTTATGAGTATCAGTCTGGGGCACTAAACGAGTCTTTTTCTGATTTTTTTGGGGCAACGATTGAAGGTGATAATTGGCTCATTGGTGAGGACCTACTGAGCCCTAGCGGAAAAGCTCTAAGGAATATGGCTGCCCCAAGAGATGCCTATGATGGGGGTCAACCAGCCCATTTTAGTGAGTATCGGTCACTCCCAAAGAGTAATGATCAGGGAGGGGTCCATATTTACAGCGGCATCCCCAATCGCGCTATGTATTTGTTATCTGCAGGCCTGACAGCGGAGAGTTTAGGGACTAGTATTGGACATGAAAAAACAGCAAATCTAGTATTTAAGACTATGATTGGTTTAACGCCAAATGCGAGCTTTGATGAGGCTGCTGAGTTTATGGCTAGCCTCGCTAACGTAGAGTATCCCAATGAAGCTGCTATCTATGATACTACCGTACTTGCGTGGAAATCCGTTGGCCTACCTCAGGAAGTAACGACTGAATCCACCATTTCAAATACGCCAGTAACCGCTAAGGATGTTACCGGAGTGGCATATCTCAAACCATATTATGACACGTCATCAGTGTTACCTGAAGATAACTGGTACACAGTTAACTTCCAAGTTTTTCTTAATAGTAAGCCTGAGTTTGTGTCTGAAGCAAACGTTCAAATTCCCACTGCTGAGTATTCGAAACTCACTAGGCCGATATTGGTAAATACGTCTGATAGTGAATTCGCTATGATCTATCAACGTAAGGTGGATGACTCATTCTATTTATGGACGGACCCGAATGATACCGAGGTTTTATTGGACGACGGGACTAACATTGCTGGTATAGATGCTTCCAACGATAGCGAGCAGATTGTTCTTTCTCTCATAAATACGAATAAAATTTACATAGTCGATTCAACGGGGGCTGCGATTCATGAAGTCTCTATACCAAGCACAGCTGAAAACGGTGCGCCCACGCCTGTTACTTATATTGACGCAGTTAGGTTTGATCCAACTGGCCGCTTTGTTGTTTTTGATTTTTTCCTTTGTGGAACCGGCGCAACGGATTGCTCTTCATTTGAAGAAGGTAACTGGTCAGTGGGTATTTTGGATGCGGTATCTGGATCAGTAGAGTTTCCGTTTCCGAATCAACCAGCAAGATTTGATGTTGGCTTTCCAGCCTTTAGTAATTTAACCGATCGTTATATCACTCTTGATATAGTTGAAACTACTGCAGATTCAGGGGTTATATCAGTAGTGGCTATTTATGATCGTGAAACGGGTGAGATTGAACCTATAGCTTACACTGATGGGACCACTGACAAGCTTGGTGCATATGGCTACCCCTCCTTTTCTGCTGATGATACAAGTCTTGTATACAGCGTTAGTTTAGATAATTTACAAGCAATGTATGTAACCTTTTTAGATAACTATAAATTAGGGGAAGCGGACCCAAACTATTCTTTATTAAATCCATCAGCCAGCTTTAAATCCTATGCAGCAGCTCTTCCTGAAAGCTCGAATATACCCTCTTTGACCTTAAGTACTGCCTCACTAGATTTTGGTGACGTAATACAAAGTACGGACAAGCCTTTGCAATTATGTCTCGAAAATAAAGGTAGTTTCCCAATTGATATTTATGATTCGACAATGCCTGCAGGCTTTAGATGGGATGGAGACAATCGCACCCTAGTCGAAGGTCAGTCAGTGTGTTCGCCTGTGATTGCTAACGGAGTAGCGCGTGATCTTGGGTCATTCGCCACTACATTCGCTATTATTCACAATGGAGCCAACTCACCAACGGCTGTGGGACTGTCTGGCTTTGTCGATATCGATACTGACGAAGATGGCATTGGTAATAACAAGGATAGTGATGATGACGGCGATGACGTTGCTGATGATGTTGACGCGTTTCCACTTGATTCATCCGAATGGATAGACACTGACTCTGATGGCACGGGTAACAATGCCGACGATGATGATGATGGTGATGGTGTGAGCGATATAGTTGATGCTTTTCCATTAGACGTGACAGAAACAGTTGATACTGACTCAGATGGTACTGGTAATAACGCAGATACCGATGATGATGGTGACTCTATTTTAGATGGAGATGACGCGTTTCCAAATAATGCTCTTTATTCAATAGATAGCGACTCTGACGGGATGCCAGACGCATGGGAAATTCGCTATGGCCTAGATCCCAATGATGCATCGGATGCTGCGAGCGATCAGGATAGGGACGGCGTTAGCGCAGTAGATGAGTTCTTGGCTGGAACCATTCCCTCAGGTTCACTAGACATCGACGGTAACGGCCAATATGACGCATTAACAGATGGGTTGCTGCTGTTAAGAGGTACATTTGGGTTAACAGATACATCACTTATTAGTGGAGCTGTTGCCAATGATGCAGAGTACACCAAAGCAGAAGATGTAGAGTCTCGTATTTCCCTATTAGGTGAGCTAGCAGATGTTGATGGTAATGGCTCAGTAGACGCCTTAACGGACGGGCTGATCGTGCTGCGCTATTTGTTCGGGCTTACGGGTGATGTTTTGGTTGAAGGGGTTGTTGCATCAGATGCGACACGTATCGAAGCCTCAGATATTGAGTCGTATCTTGAGTCGCTCATGCCTGCACTGTAAGGGTACTTTGTGCGGTTAGGCGTTTGGATATTTCGCCATTGAAAGAGTCGGCTAGCGCTGGCATTATTTAAATCTAATTTGTGGCCTTAGGATGAGTACTAAAAATCATGGGCGGCATCTCAATAATGTCCGGCTCTCCTTGGCAACAGCCAGCTTTGCAACATTTGATGATCTGAGTGGGTTTTATATTCGTTGTCAAGAGGCTAGCCTCGTTATACGGTTTTTGATTGTCAATTACGTTTTGGTCAGATAATTGACGTGGTTTAAACATTTTTTCTGATTTCTAAAAGGAAATGTATGTTGCATAACAGATTAAAGTTACATCTTTTCTCAATCCTTATTTTTTTCAGTAGTCTCAGTTTTGCGGTTGATGAAGATGGTAATGCACTACAAGACTACCAAATTTCTTGCGGTTCAGGTCACACATGTGCGGTCAATGATAATGGTGTCCAGCTATGGGGTAGCGATCGTGTTGGTCAGGGTTTAGATTCGATTGCGACTGATTCTGAAGTCTCAACGATTGAGTGGGATCCAGATACACTGAAGCCTCAGATGTTATGAGGTTTCTACCAGATAAGTTATTTGGGTTCTTTTTGATATTAACCCTTCCGTTTCTCATTGTTGTAGGTCTCAAGCACAATGGTCCTCGTGAATTTGAGATATATGGATTCCTGGTCATGGTAATTCTTTATCCACTCCTAGAAGAAATAGTTTTTCGGGGTATATTTCAACCTTGGATATCATTTAGGGTAAGTGGAGGCTTACTTGGAGTTTCATTTGCCAATATGCTTACGAGTATACTTTTCTCAATCAGCCATCTTGTCTATCATGATCCTATATGGGCCCTTGGGACCTTTTTCCCGTCACTGGCCTTTGGGTTTTGTCTTGAGCGCTACAAGACGCTGCAAGCTCCTATAGTTCTGCACTGTCTCTATAATGCCGGTTATTTCATAACTGTAGGCACACAATAGCTATGAAGGGTTGCCTTACTACTGAAAGAGTAATTTGTTTGTATTTACCAAATGGAAATGGTCTACGTTAAAAGATTTAAACTGGTCGTTATATGTTGATATTCCTTAGGAGCATGGGAGCTTACTTAAATACCCTTAACTTTAATGGACCCACTAAAGTTCATAAGCACCTGTTTTTAAAATGTTTTAAACAACACCTATCGTTTGCTAATCGCTCCTTTTTAATTCGTCTCTGATCTCTCTAAGCAACTCAGTGTTCTCTTGCTGTCGAGTAACAAAGAAGTAAAGGGGGTAGATACCCAGAGTAATAACTGTAAGAATCAAGAAGATGATGAAATTGCCAAGACGAGCGGCCATGAGACTGTTCCATTGAGTTTTTAGCCGATAATCATAGCTGAATAGCAGATCCAGTCAAATCAGGGCTATTTTCTGAGTTGAACGACTTTTCCCGATGGCGTTGTACAGGCATAGTCGCTGTACTTTTGCATTAGCCGGCGCCTTTTATCTATAAGATCACCTTTTTGATACGTAGCAGATGATTTGTCTTTAATTTTATGTGCCAGAGCCATCTCTCCTGTTAACCAATCAGTGTCAGTTTTCTCCGTAGTCCAAGTCTTGAAGCATCCTCTGAAGCCATGAACGGTTATCAATTGGCCATGTATATCTTTCCATTCATTGATCTTGTTCATTCGCTTTAAAACCGAGGACATTCCTGCCTGTGACAAACTCTTACCATTCGATCTATTCGGGAACACGAAATCACTCATTTTAAGTTGTTTCAACTGCTTAATTAGGGCAATGGACTGTGTGCTCAAGGGAATATTATGCCTCTCTCGGCCCTTCATGCGACGTGCTGGAATCGACCATATACCTTCCTCTAGATCAAATTCACCCCAAGTGGCGTCAAGTACCTCAGTTGTTCTACTGGCATTTAGGATACAAAACTCCAATGCTCTTGCGCCTATACCGTCCTGCGCTCTTAAAGCCTCCATAAACATAGGAAGATGAGCATAGTGTAATGATGCATGAGCCCGCTCTTCAGTGGGTGCCTTTGCTTTTTTAAGGGTTTCAACACTGGGTAACTTCCCGTGAAGACTGCCTCGCCAGATAGCAGGGTTCCTCTCGGTTCTAAGATCATCAGAAATAGCGGCATCCAAAATAGCGGCAATTCTTCGTCTGACCCGATCGGCTGTCTCAGTCTTATCAAACCAGATTGGTTGTAAGATTTCTAACACTTGAGTCCTGCTAACATCAGATACTGGAGTTTCGCCTATAACTGGGAATGCATACTGTTCAAGAGAGCTTCTCCACTGAGCAAATGTTTTTACATTAGTCCAAGACGGTTCAAGGCTCTTAATGTGCTGATAGGCATATTTAGCGAATGTGCGATCTTTTAATTGATCTTCTGCGGCTTTAGCTGATTGCTTTAGATTGAGCGCTTGCTGCTCTTCAATCTTAGGGTCAATCCCTTGTCTAATCTGAACTCGGTATGCCTCACACTTGGCCCTAGCTATCCCAAGATTGTTGTGAACTTTGTCGTAGCCTCCCATGCCTTTGTAGTCAGTCTTCCCGTTGATCTGATAGCGAATACCAAAACTCATGGCCCCTGAGTGCTTAATAGTGAAATACAGGCCATCCCCCAATGGATAACGCTTGGGTATTTTACCTTTAATTATTGCATCTAATTCTAGCTTTGAGGTTCTGTTTGCCATAAGGCTTTACACTCCCATTTAAACCTTCTAAATCGCGATCTAAGCGACTTCATGCAACACTTGGCGAATAGTCTTAATCTCGAAGGGAAGGCTTTATATCGCATTAGAGTTACAGTTAGAGCTAAAGTTAGAGTTACAGTTAGAGTTACAGTTAGAGTTACAGTTAGAGTTACAGTTACAAGTCAATATGTAGCAGTATAGTACAGGACGGTATAGGAATAGTAGTTGTTTATAGTTAGGCTATAAGCCAGTTGTAGCGGTTATTATAGTATTCTAGAATAAAGTATAATTATAGAGTATGTCGGTCTCTCTCACCGCCATACAAATAAAGACCCCTTGAGGGTCTTTTTTTTGTATGCAATAAATAGCCCTATAAAGTGTCAACAGCTTGGGCCTCACGAATTCCCAGAAAATAGTGTTTCTTTTGGCCCGGCCTGCGACGTTAAGTATTTATTTTTGAATAGCATTCCAAACATGTAAAAACCTGTATAAGCTGCCATAGCAGAATATTTGTACGTACTTAGATCTTCCATACACAATAAAAAAGTGACCATCAGTTCACCTAAATGAGACGGATATAATGAAAAAAATAACCCACGTCATAGCTATGTTAGTTGCGATTAGCTCAATTAACCTGTTTATAGCACCGGATGCTTATGCAGGAAAAAAGTCTCCATTCGCGCAAGCTGCCAAGGCCGCACAAGACGCAAAAAGAGCCTCTCAAAGGGCAGCTCAAGCTGCATCTGCCGCTGCCGCTGCTGCCGCAGCGCAAGCACAAGCCGCGGCAGCTGAAGCGCAGCGGGCCGCTGTTGCTGCTGCTCAAGAAGCACAGAGAGTCGCAGCCGCAGCCGCAGCCGCAGCTGAGGCGAGAATGAATAACGAAATTGATAGAGCCACAAAAGCGTTTACCGACAGCATCAAACCTATTGCAAACTCTACAAAGGGTTCATGTCCTGCGAAAGATGTTGAAATGGGCGTGTCCTATTGTGAGTACGCTAATGTTGAATTGGGCGCTTGCGGGGACTTTTCAATTGGTGGTGGAGACACTGGAATCCCAAAAATGGATGTGAATAAGTGTCTTAAAGGCACTTTTGGCACTAAAGCAAAAGGCAGTGCTTCGCTACTCACTTACATGGACTCTGAAAGCGGTGAGTTTGGCGCTACTATTGATATTCGTCAGGCAATAACTTTAGACTTTTTTGGCGTTCCGGTTAAAGTGAGACTGATGTGTGCTTTAACACGAGGAGGCCAAACATATGGGTCAGTCGATGTTAAGGCAGGGCAATCTATTCCTGCGATCCCCGCCGTTTCAGCAAGTGATGTTATATCGCTTCTGGTCACTAGAGGGGCTGCAAAGGCCAAAGGTGTTCCAAAGGTACCGGCAAAGGTTTCCAAAGCAGCTAAGGACTTGGAGATTCCCTGCAGTATCGCAACAACAGATTACAGTCTATTTTCAGGCGTACCACCCATTAACGTGGCTACAGTTAGCGCATCGATGATTTACGGTATCCAAAATTGGCAGATTAATGGTGAGGCTTGGAATGCTCAACTGCCAGCGGCCGGTGATAAGCTATCCGTCGATTTCGTTGTTCGAGTGGGTTCTGAAGCTGAATTAGGTAATGAACCGTTCAAAATCGACTTTTTAGGTGGATCTAAATCAGTAAAAATTCCTTCACCTTATTTGAAGATTGATCTGCTGGCCAGTGCGCAAGATCTTATCGCCAAACAAGCGCCAGCTTTCGGTGATGCACTTGAGTTCCCTGACTTATTAGTACAAAGAGTTGCCTTTACTGTACCTGGCTTTGTTGAGGAACTTAGCGAAGCAGAGCAATTAGCTGCAGCGCCCGGCGATTTATGGGGCACAATCACAGAGTAATTAGGGATTGTGTTACGTGAACATCGGTAACTATTTGTTGCAGTGAATAGTGATGATGTCTTAAAACCAGCGTCCGTGAGAAGCCTGCTTCTAACGGACGCTGGTATTTTTTGTTAATACTTCTGGAGATGCTTTGTGGTTATTTAGTATTTGCAGGAGTAACAACAAAAATTTTGTCTATCTAAATGTCGATAACTTAGCTGCTCATTCTGTCTAGCTAAAGGTAATGACGCGCTTTGACGCATTATCCGATACTCTAATCAAACCGTCACATTACTCTGCAGGCTCATACCAAATAGGTGAGCTGTAGTCGCGCTCTTGGGTGGTCATTTTTACAAAAGGAGGCATTTC
>Ga0208671_10000891_pt1 | contig 13712 bp, 9 predicted proteins | sample ColrivemetaGS759_FD_187606 | JGI IMG/M metagenome (GOLD analysis project Ga0208671, IMG submission 187606) | Estuarine microbial communities from the Columbia River estuary - Ebb tide ETM metaG S.759 (SPAdes) (version 2) | ecosystem: Environmental > Aquatic > Marine > Intertidal zone > Estuary ...
TTTAATCTTTATCTTCAATCGAGAAAAGCAAAATCCAAATAGATCTTAAGAGTTTATCCAACTAATCGTTTTGAATTTATCTTTTAAAAGTATTCTAATCAAATCATTTTATAATTTTCTAGAGAAAAAGAAAATATTTCTTAATTTTTCAATTTTTTTTTAAATTTAAAGAAATATTTAAAGACGACTTCGAAGATAAATCAAAGATATTTGTTCGCCGTTCTTAGAGTTCTTCTAAACCCCGGTAGTCAATCGATTTCAGTTATTATAGAGGCAGGTAGATAACAAATTCGATTTTTCGGAACAAAAAGTCACCTTCAAATCCGTGCAATAGAGCCTATAGGATGAAGAATTATTAGAGTGTTTTCTTCAACACCTTCGGAATGTCAAAATACAAATAAGAAATTGAAGATTATACAGCTTCGGGTTTATAAAACTTAAACTATAAAATACGGAATTTTTTCTCTAAATACGTTAGAAGTAATGCTAGTCAAAGTTTTGTAGATTTTGAATACTTTTTAAATCAATGAATAAAAATTAATTTATCAAGATATCTTTTACGAGATATCTTGATAAACAAGTTTTGATGGATTATTTAATTTTTGATTGCCCTTTAATAATGCTATCCGTTAATGAATTTAAAATTAATTTAATTGATCGTACCGCGTCATCGTTTCCAGGAATTGGAATATCAACCAATTCCGGATCACAATTTGTATCTAAAATTGATACTACTGGAATTCCTAATTTTCGACATTCTAAAATTGCTGTCATTTCTCGTTTTTGATCAATAATAATTGCAACATCTGGTTGATCAGGCATTGCTTTGATCCCATCTAAATGTTTTTTTAATTTAGATAATTCTTTTCGACGAATCGCAACTTCTTTTTTTGTTAATAAATCAAATGTTCCATCTGCCTCTTGTTTTTCTAGATCTTTTAAACGTTGAATTCGTTCTTTGACAGTTGCCCAATTTGTTAACATGCCCCCAAGCCAACGATGGTTCACATAGTAAGAATTAGATCGTTTTGCTTCTTGAGCAATTAAAGTTGTTGCTTGACGCTTTGTACCAACAAATAAAAATGTTTTATTTTCACTTGCCGCTAATTCTACAAAATTATTGGCAGCTTTTAAAAGAGTCGCGGATTGAACTAAGTCTAAAATATGAATATTGTTAACTTCACTATAAATATAAGGAAACATTTTAGGATTCCAACGATGTGCTTTATGACCAAAATGCACACCTGCTTCTAATAATTGCGATAAACTAATATCAGACATAAAAATTTTAAATTACTTAATTAAATATACATGTATTTATGGATAAACTCTACTATATCAAATCCTAACGTACTTGTCTAGATTTTGGCATCTTATCTTCGAAGCTTTTCGGATTAGAATTAATAAGACTTGTTTGTTTCCAATAGTTTTGGAAGGAATTGCGATAATTTTGGGCTCCAGTTCCCGATGGAATTAAATGACCAATAATAATATTTTCTTTTAAACCACGTAACCAATCAATTCTACCTTCAATAGCCGCTTTTGTAAGAACTCTCGTTGTTTCTTGGAAACTTGCAGCTGAAATGAAACTTGGATTATTTAATGCAGCCTTTGTAATCCCTAATAATAATGGGATATAATAAGAAACTTGTTTGTTTTCCATTTCTAGAATCTGATTAATATATTGAATATGGTATAGATCAATAACTTCTCGTCGTAACAATGGTGTTTCGCCTTCATAAGTAATTAAAACTTTTGTCGTCATTTGTTTAATAATAACTTCTAGATGTTTATCATTAATTGTCACACCTTGCGATTGATATACCGATTGGACTGAATTTAAAATAAATAATTGAACCTTTTTGAAACTTTTATAACTTCCTTCATAATTATTAAGTAATCGATTTTGTTGAAAGTTTTTTGTCTGATCACATAAAAAATATTTAATAGAACCGTAATAGTTAAAATAAACTTTTAATAGTTTATGTGGATTAATCTTATCTTTTTCTTGAATCGATGTACCTAATTTTTTAAATTCGAAATTTGTATCTAAAGTAGTTTTTTGAACTAAAAGACCTTTCTTTTGACTTGTTGGTACACGTTTTATACTTAAATTTTTTTTCCGAGCTTCAAGGATTTCTTCAATTCTTGGTAAACCTTGAACAATGTCACCGGTAATTTCTTTTTCTAAATTCAACAATCCAATAGTTTTTCCCGCTTCAATAAATTCAGTATTTTTACAAAAAACACTATTAACATCTTGTTCAAAATAATCTTCTGTAATTGAATATAGTCCAATTGCTTTGGTTGATTTTGTAAACGGTTGTTCAACAAATTTTAATAATGTTAATTGATAATCTAATGGATTATTCGATGGATCTTTCGTAAAATTTTTGATACTGCTTGAGCTTTGTAATAATAAACTTCGTTCTGTTTTTTTATTTCCAAGTTTTTTGACAAAATTAGACGAAACTAAGCGTTGAGTTTTTAATTTTGAACCTTGGCGACTTATACTAAATTTTTTAAAAAATTGGGGAATAAGACAACTGTAAAGTTTTCCATTGGTTTTGATAAATAATTTTGAAAATTCTGCTTGAACCGTATCATAGAAGTTTGGAGTCTGATTCGGATTTAATTTTCGTTTTACCGATAATGTAACAATATTATGATAGTTTAAGTAAACAGATCGATTTGTTTTAAAATTAGAAAGAATCCGTGAAGAGGAAACTAATTTATACTGACAATTCGTTTTTAATCTTATATTTTCATTTTTACAATTGGGGAAAAAATATGGTCGACCTTTTTGAATTGTAAAGAATTTATTATTTTCAATAATAATTTTTCCAGTTTTTGCTAAATTCTCTTTGGAAACAATAAAATCATTTAGTTTTTTTGTTGGAACTTCAGATTTTTTTATCGTTAAACAATCATTATTCGAAATTAAAAAAATTTGTTTGGTACTTTGCTTTTTAACTTTAAATTTAACAATTTCTAATGAATTTGAGGTAGTAGCTTCTAAATATCCTAAAAGTGTGTAATTACTTAGAAATTGATTATCTTGAATTAAAAAGCATGATTGAATATTTTGATACCTTAAATTTGGTTGAATATAATTTGTTAAATTCAGTCTTTCAATAACATCGAAATTAATGCGATCAAACTTTTTGCTTCTAGATAATTGAATTGTTATATTTTTATTTAATGATCGATTTGTTTTAAAGTTTAAACCATTCGAGATTAAATTTAATTGTTTGGAACCTTTAATAGATTGGTTAGATTTGTAAAAATAACTTGCTTTTGTTGTTAGATTAAAAATGGATTGATTAGTTGGATTTAAGAAACTAGAGATTGACGTTTTATTTAAGTAGGGAAATTCGTAAATTTCAATAGGTCGAACTAATAATTGATCAATATTTTTTCCACTAATTTGTTCACAAAAAGATAGAGTTTTAACAGTTATGTTTGAAAATATATTTTCACCTGGATAATAAAGTTTTTTGGAAGTATTTTTAAATTTTTTTCCTTCGTAAACAAGTCCAGATTTAATAACAATCGTTTTAATAACATTGTTTTTTTGAATAATCGTTACAAGTCCAGAAGTTTTTGAAAATAATCCAGGAATTAGTTCAAAACCTTTTGAAATAAAATCACCGGCTTCAACAAGTAAAATATTTGGTTCACAATTAACTTCATGAAATTCTTCACTTAACCAAATTAAGGTTCGATGACGAACGATAGAACTATAAAGTTTATTACGGTTTGATCGATTATAGTAAGAAACAATTCCATTTTCTTTTTGAATCGGAACTAAGGCTTTAAAATTATAAAAGACAGTTCCACCAGTTAATACTTGAAATGCAGTTGAAATTTCTGTTCCAATCGTTTCCGTTCTTGTTAACTGTAGATATTTATAAGAATTTTTCTCATAAATTTTTAATAAATACTTAAATTTTTCAACTTCTAGTAAATAATTATTGTGATTGATTGCTCTATCTAACTTTTTTAAAGAAGCATTTTTTAAAACGTATTTCGTATTTTTAATCTTAACTAAACGTTTTGGTAAGTTAACTTGACTGTTAATAAAATTAACAAAGCCACTATAATGATTGACTAACTTTGTTCGAAAAATATAACTATGTTTATTTAACTTATAATCGGGATAGAAATTTAAAAAGGAATGAATTGGACTATTATAAAATTGCCCTGATAAAATCCAAATTAATTTATTATTGTTAACTAAATGAATTTTTTGTTTAAGCCTTGGAATGAAAATTTCACCTCCTCGATCACTTAATATGGGCTTTATTTCTCGTTTGGTTTGTTTATTCTGATTAATTAATTCGCCAATTACAGTATCTTTTAAAATATATTGATTGTTTTTTGGAAATAATATCGTGTTTCGTAAAACTTCAATTTCGACAATATTTTCCGTTTCAGTATCTGGAATTAAAACCAAAGACCCAGAATTTTTTGTCACTAAAACATCTTCTCCACGATTGGTACGTAAAATAACAGTCTCTAACGTTTTATAAAATTGAATAATTCCATCCAAAGGACTAATAATCTGTTGGCGTGCTTCCGACGTAAAAATACCACCAGTATGAAAAGTACGCATTGTTAGTTGAGTCCCTGGCTCTCCAATCGACTGTCCGGCTAAAATTCCAATAGCTTCTCCAATATCAACTAAATTTTCACTTGCTAAATCCCAACCATAACACTTTTGACAAATTGCCCGATATAAATTACAAGTTAAAGGGGATCGTATCGAAATCTTGGTTACTTGATGGTTTTGAAATTGTTTGATAAGTTCGGCAGTTATTTGCGTATTTTTTGGAGCAATTAGATAGTTTTACTTTTCGTCAAAAACAGATTTACTCTGAATTCGACCTATTACTTTACCTTCAATTTCATTTTTATTTGATTCAGAGAGTGAAAATAAAAATGAATGAGTTGTTAAACAATCTTTTTCTCGAATTAAAATATCTTGAGCGACATCAATTAATCGACGGGTTAAGTAACCTGAATTGGCTGTTTTTAAAGCAGTATCGACAATTCCTTTACGAGCTCCATATCCTGACATTAAATAATCTGTAATGGTTAACCCTTCTCGAAAGTTTTTTTTAATTGGTAAATTCATGATTTGACCACTTGGGTCAGACATCAAGCCTCGCATTCCAACTAGTTGTCGAACTTGTGATAAATTTCCTCTAGCCCCTGAAAACGCCATAATATAAACCGAATTCAAAGGATCATAGTTTTTAAAGAAGTAAATAATTTGATCTTTTAGTGATTCACTCGTAAGACTCCAAGTATCGATAATTTTTTGGAATCGTTCAACATCCGTAATTTTTCCTTTTAAATATATTTTTTCAGCATTTCGAATCTCTTTATTAGCTTTTTCAAGCATTACATTTTTAACAAATGGAATTTTTAAATCTTCGATACTTATTGAAATTCCAGCTTGACTAGCATATTTAAAGCCTAAATACTTTAACTCATCAGCTAATGCGCATGCTTGCATCGAATCATAATTTGTAAAACTCCACGCTAACAATTGACGAAGTTGCTTTTTTCCAATTAAAGTATTTTGATAAGTATAATTTTTCATAAAATATTTTTAGCCCATTACCTTTTTAATTTATAAAAAATTTAATGTTTTTTGAATTGTGTAATTTAAAATAACTCGTCCAGTTGTTGTTTTTAAATATTTAACAAGAATCTCACCATCTTGATTTTTTCGTACTTGCACATCTTTATAATATTCAATACTAGTTTTATCTTTTAAAATCACGATTCGATCTGGCTTTGTTAACTCTAAATTTTTATCTGAGTAGCGAACCCAAATGGAACTATGAATTTCAATTTTATTTTGACTATAAGCTAAAATTACATCATCTAAACTTGAAAAATAATGGTTCGAACCATGTAAATTTTTAATATTATTAACTGTTAAATAATAACATCCTAGAACCATATCTTGACTTGGCATAATGATTGGTTCTCCATTTGCCGGAGATAAAAAATTATAAGGAGCCAACATTAGCATATAACATTCGGCTTGAGCTTCTAATGATAACGGAACATGAACAGCCATTTGATCTCCATCAAAATCAGCATTAAAAGCCGAACAAACTAACGGATGAAGTTTAATAGCTCTCCCTTGAACTAAAATTGGCTCAAAGGCTTGAATTCCAAGTCGATGTAATGTTGGAGCACGATTTAAAAAAATCGGATGATTTGCTAAAATTTTTTCCAAAACAGGCTCAATAACCAATTCATTTTGTTGAATTAAATTTTTTGCAATTTTCATATTATTGGCTAGCCCCTGGTTAATTAATTCCCTAATAACAAAGGGTTGAAATAATTCTATTGCCATTTCATAGGGTAAACCACATTGATTTAATTTCAAACTTGGACCAACAACAATTACAGAACGACCCGAATAATCAACTCGTTTTCCTAATAAATTTTGTCGAAATCTACCATGTTTTCCTTTAATAATATCGGATAAGGATTTTAAGGGTCTATTATTGGCACTTAAAGCAATTTTACCTCGTTTTCCATTATCAATAAGAGTATCGACAGCTTCTTGAAGAAGACGTTTTTCGTTTCGAATAATTAATTGAGGTGCATCAATTTCTAATAATCTTAATAATCGATTATTACGAGTAATAATGCGTCTATAAAGCTCATTTAAATCCGATGTTGCAAAACGCCCACCTTCTAATTGAATCATAGGGCGTAAGGCAGGTGGAATTACCGGTAAAATCGATAAAATCATCCATGATGGTCTTGATCCAGTTCCGATTAAATTTTCGAGAATCCGAATCCGTTTGATTGCTTGTTCCCGAATTTTATAGATTCGTTGCTGTTCCCATTTTCGAAACCAGTTAGACTCATTATAAAGAGGTTTTTCTTTATTCAATACTTTTGTACAAACTAAGACAAAACAGCGTGTTCGAAAAATTTCAGATTGTAAATTAAGTTTTTCCAATTCACGCTTAATTAAGGGTGCCCCAATTAAAAAATTTGGTGTTGCTCGTAATAAATATTTTGGAGTATTATATCGTCTATTTTGAGGTTTGGGATAAGGTTTTAAAGGATACCCACTATAGCCTAATTCTCGACTTCGACGATATTGTTGTAAATCCCAATGCAACCCATAAAACGAAATTTCGTCTTCTGCAATAAAATATGCTAAAGAAGCTAATTTAATCCGTTTAATTCTTTCATCCCATAAATTAACAACCGTCGAAGTTGTTAATTTTAATCCTTTACATTTTTGACATTTTTCGGAGTGAAAATTATAGGTTGTATTTAATTGTTTTTCAGATTCTTCAATTTCTAGTAATAAAGCCATAAAGTTTGGTCGACTATTGATATACCAAACATGAGTGACAGGATAAATTAAATTAATATATCCCATCCGATGCCGTCTGACCCGTGATTCAGTTAATTCAACGCCACAACGTTCACAAATTAATCCTTCATAACGAACTCTCTTATATTTTCCACAAGCACATTCCAAACTTTTACTAGGACCAAAAATTCGCTCACAAAATAAACCATCCATCTCAGGTTTAAAAGTTCGATAATTAATCGTTTCCGATTTTTGAACTTCTCCAACAAATTGTCCATTTGGTAGTTTTCGATTGGCCCATTGTAAAATACGAAAAGATGATGCTAACTTGATTTTGATATAACTAAATTCTTTTGCAAATTGTATCATAATTATTAGAATGAAATATCATTTATATTTGAGGTAGGTGAAAATGTTTTTGATAAAGCTTTATATTTTTCGATTAAATTAACCTCAATCTCATATCGTTTCGATGAACTAAATTTTTCAATTTTATATGTACTCATATCTAAACCAATAGATCGTAATTCTTGCAATAAAACTTTGAATGATTCTGGAATTCCAAACTGTGGAATTTTTTGACCTTTCACAATCGCATTTAATGTTTCATTTCGACCTTGCATATCATCGGATTTAATCGTCAATAATTCTTTTAGAGTAAAAGCTGCCCCAAAACCTTCTAAAGCCCAGACTTCCATTTCACCAAATCGTTGACCTCCATGTTGAGCTTTTCCTCGTAATGGTTGCTGAGTAATTAATGAATAAGGTCCTGTTGCTCGAGCATGAATCTTATCATCGACTAAATGAATTAATTTCAACATATAGGCATTTCCAACTGTAATTGGATTCTCAAATTCTTTTCCTGTTCGACCATCAATTAAAACCATTTTTCCAGGTGCATAAGGATTAAATAACCAACTTTGATTTCGTTTCATGGATGCTTGTCGTAATTTTTTGTTAATTAAAATTCGTGACATTTCTAATCCATACATTTCATCAAACGGTAAAATTTTGAAGCGCGAATTTAATTTATCACCGGCTAATCCTAATAAACATTCATATAATTGACCAACATTCATTCGGGAAGGAACGCCTAATGGGTTTAAAATAATATCAATTGGAGTTCCATCGGGTAAAAATGGCATATCCTGACGAGCTAAAATTCGCGAAATGATTCCTTTATTTCCATGTCTACCTGCGATTTTATCTCCCACTTGAATTTTTCGAATTTGGGCAATAAATACATAAATTTTTTCAAACTTATAAGTTAATTTTGTTCGACGATTAAATGTGACCGTTTCAATAACTCTTCCGTACTCACCGTCGGGCATTCGATAAGAATTATCTTTGACACCTTTCGCTTTTGCTCCAAAAATTGCTCGTAATAATTTAGATTCTGGTAATTGTTCAGCCGTATTATTAGAAATAACTTTTCCTACTAAGATATCTCCAGGTTTTACAAATGTTCCAACCATGACAATTCCATCATCATTTAAATGTTTTACTTCGGATACACCTAGATTTGGAATCAGTTTTGTTGTTTGTTCCGACATTTCTGAATTCCGATCAATTTCAATTTTATATCTTTCAATATGAATTGAGGTAAAAACATCATTGTAAACGAGACGTTCACTGATTAAAATTGCATCTTCAAAGTTATATCCTTGCCAAGGCATATAAGCTACTAAAAGATTTTGTCCTAGAGCTAATTCACTATTCGTTATCGCTGGACCATCGGTAAGAATTTGTCCTGATTTTATACTTTCACCTTTCCAAACAATTGGACGATGATTGATACATGTTTGTTGATTTGATCGTAAGTATTTTTGAAGTTTATAAATTATTTTTTTCCCAAATTTATCTTTAATAATAATTTTATTGGCTGTAACTGAACTTACGATTCCAGATACTTGAGCATTCAAGGTCATTCCTGAGTCTACAGCAATCTGGTTTTCTAAGCCAGTTCCAACAATTGGTTTTTGTGGAAAAATTAATGGAACAGACTGGCGTTGCATATTTGAACCCATTAAGGCTCGATTGGCATCATCATGTTCAAAAAATGGTATTAACGAAGCAGCAACTGAAACGACTTGAACTGTCGAAATCGCAATAAAATCTACTTCGGCAGGTGAAACATTAATAAAATCTTGTTTATAACGAATTGGAATTGTATTTTTTACTAAATAGTTTTCACTATTAGTTGCAATATCTGCAGGTGCTATTTTATATAAATCTTCAATATCTGCGGTTAAATAAATAGGATTTCCAGTTTTAATAACTTTTCCATTAATAACTCGCCAAAAAGGTGTTTCTAAAAAGCCTAATTTGTTAACTCTTGCACAAGTTGTTAAAGATGCAATTAATCCAACATTTTGACCTTCTGGAGTTTCAATAGGACAAATTCTACCATAATGACTAGGATGAATATCGCGAACTGCAAAACTAATTCGATCTCGATCAAAACCACCTGGTCCAAGACCACTAATTCGGCGGCGATGAGTTAAAGAAGATAATGGATTAGTTTGATCTAAATATTGAGAGAGTTGACTCGATCCAAAAAATTCTCGAATAGTTGCATTAACAATGTTAAAACTTAATAAATATCCTGCATCAACTTTATTGGTTTGATTTCGTAATTTTCGTACTAAACGTTGAAATCCAATTCTGAATAAATTTTGTAATAATTCTCCGACTGATCGAACACGCCGATTTTTTAAATGATCAATATCATCAGGGACAGCTTTTGAAATGGTTAGGTTTATTAATTTATCAGTAATTGCAAAAATATCCTCATAGGTAATAATTTGAAGCCGCTCACTGAGTTGTAAATTTAATCGATTATTAATTTTTAATCGACCTACTCTACCTAATCGATAATAATTTGGATCAAAAATTCTTGAAAATTCGGATATATTTTTAAAATATTCTAAATTAGATTCAAAACGTGAAATTGGTTGCTTGAATTGTTTTGAATTAATGACCAAAGGTTTATTAAAATAAAAAAAGTCGGCATATTGTAAGTTTTGATGAATTTCTAAATCCGTTAAGCCCATTTCTTTTAATAACGAAAGAACAGGTTTTTGGTTAATTTTGTCCAATTGAATAATAACTTCATCTTCTTGATTCTTAATTGGATATTTATAAGGATTAATCTTTATATTTTTTTGAAAACTAAATCGAATCCATGAGCCATACTCGGGAATTAATGTTGCGCTATATAAATCTTTTTCGTCATATTTTTTATGATAATTAGTCTTAATCTCATGATCTTTCTTATAAAGAAGTAATTGAGTTTTTGTTTTTAAATATTTATGTCGTTCCGATTTATAAGTAAATTTGTTTTTTCCAAAAACATATTTAAACTGATCTTTTAAACTATTTGAAAAATAAATCGTTGGACGTAAATTTGAAAACTCAATAAGTTGATTTATTTGATTAAGTTTATGACATTGATCCATAAAACTCGTTTTTAAGAATTGGAAATTTTCCATTTCTTTCAACCACTCAGTTGTACTTTTTAAAGTTAAAATTAAGGAATAATTTAATTGAAGTTGAGTCGCTGTTTGGGAAGTTTGAATGGTTTTCGTATAGACTTGAAAGAGTTTAGTCAATTGATCATTTGACAAAGTAAAGTTGTCAACGAGCGAAAGATTGGAATTAGAAGTTAGATTACAAAGTTGAGATTTTATAACAAGTGTAAGTAAGAATTGAAAATAGGTTAAAATATAGGTAAGATTAGTTTCTTTAAGAGAGGAATGAAAATTTTGGTTTTGGTTTTTTAATTTTAACCATTTAATAAAAATTTGAATCAGTTTACCTTTTGACTTGGATGATAAACTTTTGGAAAGTAATTGATAGAATTTAAAAGCTTGAAAAAGATAAAATGGTGAATCGTTTGTGGAATTTCTTAAATATTGAATAGAATAATAATAAATTGTATTGTTATTCCAACTTGGAATTAATTTTTTCCGTTTTTTAATTTTATCGTAGGTAAATGTTGGAATTGAGAAAAAAAGATCAAATTCAGATAGAAAGGCTTCTCCAGATGGTAAAAACGAACGAAGTTTATTGATATCCGTTGTTAATTTACGTTTAAACTGTTTTTGGTTTTTTTGGTTTTTCGACTTTTCAAAATAAATTCCAGGACTTCGAATAATTTGACTTACAATAACTCGCTCACATCCATTAATAATAAATGTGGCATAGGTAGTCATTAAGGGTAAAGTAATAATTGGAAATTGGTTTTGATAACGAATACTATTAATTGTTTTATTTCTGACTTCAATTGGAATTACTAATTGCGCTTTATAATTTCCACTGTATTTTCGAGCAATTAATAAACTATAGGGTGGTTTTATTAGACTATACTCTTCACTAAACATTATATATTCAGTATTTTGACTAAAATCCTGAATCTTCGAGAATAATGCTAATTCTTCGTTTAAACCTTGAGTAATAAACCAACAAAAACTTACTCTTTGCATTGCCAAAAAGTCAGGAAGAGCATTAATATAATTTATTTTTTGTTCCATAATGCTGGAAATAATGCAAATATTTAAATTGATTTTATTCCTATCTCCCGTTTGATACGGTTTGCACTGTTAAAATTTTAGTTAAGAAATCTGGATACTCTCTTAACTAAAAATAAAAAATAAAGTCATAGTTTTATGACTAAATAAAATTTAAGAAGCTTTGAAAGACGCAACTAGTTTTGATTTTTTTCTTGCAGCTAAATTTTTATGAAAGATATTTTTCTTTGTTCCTTTATCCATAAGACTATAAACCGAATTTAGAATTTCTTGTACTTTTTGTTTATCTTCAACTGTTTGAGAATTTTTATAAATCTCTAGCTTTGCAAAAAAAAGTTTAATTAAAGTTCTTACAGATGTTTTGTAATATTTATTTCTTAAACGATTTCGTTTATTAATTTCGATACGTTTTTTTGCTGATTTATTATTAGCCATATTTTTAATTTTTAGAAATTAATGTTTAGTTTAATATAGTATATTTCAGAAAAAATTAAAAGCTTTTCAGGAAAAAATTTTTTAAAAGATACTTAAGCCTTGATAAGATATAAAATTTTAGGCAATATAATACTAATAAAATTATTAAGTTCAAATTTCTATGGCAAAAAATAAAGGTACTAGAATTTTAATTACTTTAGAATGTACTGAATGTCGTTCAAACGCAAATAAACGATCAGCTGGTGTTTCAAGATATTCAACTCAAAAAAATCGTCGAAATAATCCCCAACGATTAGAATTAAAAAAATATTGTCCACATTGTAATAAACCAACTGTACATAAAGAAATTAAATAAATTAAAAGATTATGGCATTAAAAAAACGAAAAGTATCACCTATTAGTTTTAATCAAAAAATTGATTATAAAGATATTGATTTATTAACATTATTTGTAACTGAACAAGGAAAAATCCTTCCACGTCGAGCAACTGGTGTGACAGTTCAACAACAACGGAAGTTATCAAAAGCAATCAAACGAGCTCGTGTTTTATCGTTGTTTCCTTTTGTCGCATCTAATGCTGTTTAAAAAAGTTGAGAGTTATTATATTAATATAATAACTCTCAACTTTTTTATTTAATTTAGAAGGAGAATTCTATGGGAAATTTTATTGATAAAACATTTACAGTTATTGCTGATATCTTATTAAAAGTTTTACCAGCAAGTAAACAGGAAAAACAAGCCTTTTCCTATTATCGAGCTGGAATGTCAGCTCAGGGCAAAGGTCGATACGCAGAAGCATTGCAAAACTATTATGAAGCTCTTCAAGTTGAAGAAGATCCATATGACCGTAGTTATACACTTTATAATATTGGTCTAATCTATGGCAATACGGGAAAATATACTCAAGCACTTGAATTTTATCACCAAGCTTTAGCCTTAAACTCAAATTTGCCCCAGGCCTTAAATAATATTGCCGTAATTTATCATTCGCAAGCTCTACGTGCTCAAACACTAGAAGAAGATGAATATACTGAGCTTTCAAAAGAATTATTTGATAAAGCTGGCGAATATTGGATTCAAGCTCTTAAATTAGCTCCTGATAATTATCCCGGGGCAAGAAATTGGTTAAAAGTCACAGGAAGACTGCGGGAAAATAATTAAATTTAAAAATTAAAATTAGTTTGTTGTATAATACTAACTAGCAACTGAATTTGTTAATTTCTACACTTCGTCTGTAAAACTTTGAAAGTATATTTATTCGAAAGTATTTTAATATGTTAAATCAAAATGGTAAAAACTAATTTAAACAAAGGTTTCGTTACTCAAATTATTGGTCCTGTATTAGATGTTGAATTCCCAGATGGAAATTTACCTCCTATTTATACAGC
>Ga0208671_10000892_pt1 | contig 13706 bp, 14 predicted proteins | sample ColrivemetaGS759_FD_187606 | JGI IMG/M metagenome (GOLD analysis project Ga0208671, IMG submission 187606) | Estuarine microbial communities from the Columbia River estuary - Ebb tide ETM metaG S.759 (SPAdes) (version 2) | ecosystem: Environmental > Aquatic > Marine > Intertidal zone > Estuary ...
TCATCTTGTGCGTAAGTTTCTGCTTCGTTAAATAATAAGCTCATTTGCTCTGCATGAGAAACCTTGGACTTCTCGGAACGTTTTCCATAAATAGAATTTTTTAATAATGCGCAATAATGCTTAGACATGGCAAGCTCCGTCTCGAGCCACTCTGCTTTTTTAGATAATGATTGATTGCTTGTCTTGAGTTCTACCACGTTAGTTTGAAGTTTTAACGCATTGATTTCGAGGTCAGAATTCTTAAGTTTGAGAGCATTAATTTGCTCCTCTAATTCCGCTATATTATTCTCTGAGATTTTAGAATTCATGGTCTCTTTATGCTATCAATTTACAACCCCAATAATAGCACAAAACCCTTGACTTGCATAGCATTAAAGACTCTTTTTCCTAATAAAACGCAGTATATTTTAAAGATTTAAAGCCGGTGATTTTATCAATATCTAGACCATCAAATAACCATCTTAATTGATCATGAGTAATAGATCTTACTGACAATAAATTGGGAATTTTAAACCTCTCCTTTTCAAGTCTTTTATAAAGCAGAGTAAAGCCGTTTTTATCCCAATAGAGCATTTTTAACTTGTCGTGCTTTTTATTACAAAATATATAAATACTCCCGTCACTGGGATTTAAATTCAAGATATCTGATACAAGAATAGATAAGCCATCTATTGATTTGCGCATATCTACAACTTTATTATAAAGCATTATCTTGCAATTATTTGGCAGCATGTAATATCTCCATAATAGCTTTAAGCTCAAGATATCTGCAACCAGAAATAAATTCTATCACTACTCCAGAACTACTGCTTATCCTAATTTCCGAGGTGATATTAGGATAATTTTGTTTATCTGATTCTTGATCATTATTTATTGTTAATGGAATAAATGCAGATCTTTCAACCACTAATTTTTCTTGAGATGAAAAATATTGCCTCCATTTATAAATCTGCCCCTTTCTCACCTGGTGTAGCTTACAAAAATATGCGCAGCTCACTGACCTTTCCTCATATTTTGCAATTAATAATTTCCACTCTGATTCCGTGCGATTTAATATTTCTTTTGACATATCGTCCTCTTATTTTGTTAAGAGAAATTCTATATCATAGTTTTTTGTATTTGTTAGATGCAGGAAAATTGACGCTTACGAATATAATGGTACCCAAAAACTGGACTACTAAAATGAAAAAATGAGATATTTTGCAAACGAAAAACCACAGAGCTTATAATGTGGAGTGTGGAGGTTCACTTAAGTATTTTTTGTGTAAAAAACAGCTTTATTTTGTAGGGAAGAATACGCAACAATTTCATAATAAGTACGAACAAAGTAGGGAAATAGATTTCAAACCTATTGGAATTTAGGTCATCAATAATCTTATCAGCTGCATCTTGTGGGCTCATTATCATTGGCATTTTAAAATTGTTCATATCTGTCATAGGTGTTTTTACAAAACCTGGATTTATAATTTTGACATCTACATTTCCTGGGGCTTCTGCATGAAGACTTTCAGCAAAATTAATTAGACCAGATTTGCTAGAACTATAGGGCTGGCCAATTGGAAGTCCTGTATAACCAGCTACACTGCAACAAAAAACTATTTGAGATTTCTCCTGTTTTTCTAAATAAGGCATAACTTCAATTGCTAAATTAATTGGAGCAATCAAATTCACTTGCATTAGATGCTCTACAAAGTCTTTTTTTATTTCTTTGATAGATTTTGGGTCATACAAAGCAGCCATAAATATAATTCTATCTATAGTATTGTTTTGAGCAAATGCTTTGCTAATAGTTACTTTCAGTGCTTTGCTATCTGCAACATCAAAAGGTAATATTTGATTATTCCCTCCCAATGTATTATTTAGCTCTACTAATGCTTCTTTGCTCCTTGCAGAAAGAATAAGATCAGCACCATGCTTTGACAGCCCAATAGCAAGCTCACGCCCCATGCCACTGCTAGCTCCTATAATCCATATGACTTCATTCTTAAATTTCATTATCTAATTTTTTTTCATAAACAATGTGAGTTCTGCAACTGTAATACCAAATTTTTTAATATAAGATCTGTTGATTATAATTCCATCATTCATCTGCCACATCCAATCATCAAATCTAACTTTATACGTAGAATTATCTACTATTATATCCATAGAATATTTCCAGTTCATAGCTGAACCAGATGATTCTCCAGTAGCATTACCTATAATATCATGAGCACTGCCTAAGTATGTGCCATCCTTGTTTTTCACTATACTCCAAGTCCTTTGTTGTTTTGTGCCATTATAAAATGTAAAATCTTCTTGGAGTTTTCCTTTATCACCTTCCCAACTACCAAACATATCAACATCAAATTTTGTGGTAACGCAACCTCTCCAATCTTGTATTATCCCCCAAGCTTTAATACTACCAGTAAAATATTCTTCCAGATTAAATTCTGGTTCTGAATTATTATAATACTTCAAATCACTACTTCTACAGCCGCCTAACATACTAGTTACTCCTATGATTATTGTTATAAAAAATATTTTTTTCATACTTATATGCTATATTTCTTTACTGATCCGTATACTGTGATTAATCATAGCATAAGATACAAGCTTGATCGCACATGGTACTATTGAATATAAGAAACTTAGTAACAATAAAGTCTCATCTCCATTCAAAGAGGAACTTTGTAAACCAGCTTTTTCAAGGATCAACATAACTACAGCAGATGAAACACCTAGTGATAATTTAGCTAAGAAAGCCAGAATCCCAAACCAAAAAGTTGCATTTTTCTCTAAATGTTGCTTATGTATTTTATCAGCAAGTATTGATGGTGGTATAGATAAGTCAGCACTAAAAGCTATACCAGATATTGCGCATATTATTGCATATTGAACAAGATCTCCTTCTCGTAAAAAGAATGCCCAAACAAAGCTCATAGTTGCAACAAGCATTGAATAAGCCCAGGCTTTTTCTTTTCCTAATTTATTACTAAAGTGATACCAGAAAATCATTCCTATCGCTCCAGAAATGAAATATAGGAACAAAAACAATCCTGTATAACTTGTTGCGTCCAAAATATATTTTATAAAAAATATTACAAGCACTGATGGTATAGCAGAAGCGAGCATGCTAACAAAATATATTTTAAAAAAGTAACGAGTCTCAGCAGATAATGTTCTTATAAATTTTATATCAAAGTTATAAGATTTAGTATTATTATCATAGGCGGGGTTTCTTTTGCACCAGATTCTTAGACTAATCATAGAGAAACACATGAGAATAAATAGTATAATGCCCATTATTAGAAACGTATCACTACTATTCATTTTAGACATTAATATAGCAGGTATTGACACGGCAATAAGTAAACCAATTAAACTAAAACTCTCTCTTGAAGTTGTTATTTTTATTTGTTGCTTTTTATCTTGTGTCCACAACCCACCATAAGTATTAAGATTAATTGTGACAATGCTATATGAACTAGTAGCAATTAACATTGCAATAAAAAACCAAATCTTTGCATTAGATATATCAGGCTGAAATAAAACAGAAAAACTAATTACTAAAACGATTGAAGTAAAGAATATAATAGAATATCGGTATCTTGAATATTTATCGCTCAGCACTCCAATAAGAGGGTCTTGCACTGCGTCAATAGCTCTTAGAGCTAATAAACTTAACCCCAAATAACTTAAAGATACACCGTAATTTGCATTATAATACTCTGGAGCATAGATATATAAAGGTATGCCAGCAAAAGAAGTAAAAATGGCAGGAAAACTATAGTAAAATAAATCTAGTTTAGTAATCTTAACTTTTCTCATTCACTACCCAATAGATGCTTATTTAATTTGGGATACAAGTTTTTTTCTGAAAGCCAGATGCCAAAAAACCATTTGCCAAAATCTGGGTCGCTTTCTTCTCCTATTTTTTTATTTTCTTCAAAAAATATAGATCTCTTATCTTTAGTATATACCCCGACAAGTTCAGATCCATTTGATACATCAGGAAAAATATCAATCATTTTTTGATACCACCTCTCCAAAATTGCTTTATCCTTAAACCCTATTTTTTGTATTTCTTGTTTTGATCTAAGAGCTATATCATTTCCTTCTAAATCTCTTTTATAAATTAGCATTAATGCAAAAGGCTTGTCTGAAGAATACAAACCATTTTCAGCATATAAATAAACGTCATAAATATGCCAAAAAATGTAGTTGTAGCTAGCTTGACCTACAAGCTTAGGATTTTTAATATATTCAGTTATGCCTTTGTTTGCCTTTGCAGGGGTAATAAATAGTACAAGAGTTATCAAAATTAACAATAATTTATGCATGTTTAATTTCTGCTTGAATTACATTTGTTCTATTTGAGGTAAAGCTTGCTATACTTGCAGATAAATAAAATCTCCAAACCCTAATAAACCGGTCATCAAAATTCAGTAATTTGATTTGACCAAGGTTTTTTTCAAAATTTTCTAACCAAGACGATAAAGTGGTGGCATAAGAATTACCAAAAGCATAATGATCCACTACTTGCAATCCTGCTTTTTTTGCTTCTATTGTAAATAGCTCAATGGAAGGAAGCATACCGCCTGGAAAGATAAAACTTCTGATCATATCTCCAGTTTTTATATATTTATCAAAATACATCTCATCAATGGTAATAGTCTGAACTATTGCCTTACCTTTACTTTCTAGCAAGGATTTTATCTTATTGAAATATACTGGCCAAAATTTTTGGCCCACGGCTTCAAACATTTCTATAGAAACAATATTATCGTATTTTCCTTCTGTTTTTCTGTAATCTTGGTAAAGTATATTAGCTTTATCCTCCACTCTTTTTTTTGCATAAGTATATTGCTGATCTGAAATAGTTATTCCTTTAATATCATAATCATTGCGGTAAGTAGCTCTTTCTATAAAACCACCCCATCCACAACCAATTTCTAATAAACTACCAGAAGATTTTTCTAAACTATCTATGATTCTATCATATTTGTTATATTGAGCTTGCTGGAGATCTTCACTGTTGGTATTGTAAAGACCAGAAGAGTAGGTCATAGTTTTGTCAAGCCATAAGGAATAAAAATCATTCCCTAAATCATAGTGGGCATGTATATTTCTTTTGCTGCCATTTAAAGTATTGGACCTAAGAGAGTATAGAATCCTACAAACAATATTAGACATTTTGCTGCCATACACATATTGATCAAGTGCACCAGCATTTTGCAGAGCAAATTTTAGTAGATCAGTTAGATTATCTGTATCCCACCAATTATCCCTATATGCCTCTGTTAGACCAATATCTCCTTTAGCAATTAAATTGGTGATTGCTCTATGATCCTTGATAGTCATAGTAGCGTTTATCCCCTCTTTTTTACCTCTAAAATAATATTCTTTGTTATCTGGTGTAATTAGTTTAAGAGTGCCAAATTCAATAGTATTTAAACTATCAATAAATCGATGAACTATTATTTTTTTTATCATATTATTTTTCTATATTAGTAGTAAATGTTTCTTTTTTTTGCCTTGGCTTGGGAATATACTTTATTCCTTTTAATTTTAATTTAAGTGCTTGCCAATGTATCAATAAAATTGTCTTGATTGTGATCAGAGGGTATTGCCAAAAAAAACAATTAATATTTTTCTTTGATAAGGTATGAAATCTGCCAAAGATCGATGTAACTAGTTCTTTGTTTCCGTTTTTATCAAAATAATCAATCCAGACCCCACAGCTATTATGCTTAAGGGAGAATCTGAAGCAGTATTTTCCCTCTCTTTCTAAAAACGGCGAGACATGAAATATTTTATCGGCATACATCAAATCTTTAGGCTTAATAATTTTATTATTCTTCTGGTTGCAAAAATAAAAATGCCTCTCTCCAAAAGTATTATTAACTTCGCACAACACGGCGCGAATCTTGTTTTTATCATCAGTGCAAAACCAAAAACTTACTGGATTAAAAATATATCCCAATATCCTAGGCATTGTTAATAGATAAACTTCTTTGATTACGTTGTTTAAACTATTATCGTGTTTGGTTAGTATATTCCTTATCCATGATTCAGTGCTATATTGATTGTTTTTTGCTCCATGATCAGATTCATAAAAACTCATCTTAGCAAATTTATTTATACTGAGTATATTATGAAGTTCACTTGTTTGATTAATCAGCGATAATGGAAGAAAAAGATAGTAAGATTTATAATTGAATGTATTTATCTTAGGAAAAAACCTTTTATGATAAATATCAGCCAAAATTAATTTGGGTTCTATTGCCATGGGATATTAACATCAAATTGCTTAGCTAGATTAACAGCACTTAGTAAACCATCTTCATGAAAACCATGTCTTTGCCAGGCACCGCAATACCAAACATTATTTTCTCCTTGTATCTTAAATATACTTTTCTGAGCATCTATAGCTTTCTGATTAAAAACTGGATGCTCAAATTCATAAACATCATAAATCAAACTTGCATTTGGTTGTGTAGCAGGATTTAATGTTACTATAATAGGAGTAGTAGTATTTAAGCTTTGCAAATTGTTCATCCAGTAACTAAGGCTAACTTGTTTTTCTGAGTTGTGGCTATTAGATAAGTATACCCAACTCGACCAAGCCTTCTTCCTCCGGGGCATAAAATTTATATCAGAGTGTAATACCATTAAATTTTTTTGATAATTAATGCTTCCTAAAATATCTTGCTCAAGTTTACTTGGAGATTCAAGTAGCTTCAATGATGTATCCGAATGAGTTGCCAAAATAACATGATCAAACTTATCAACTATTTTATTTTTATGATGTATTTCGATGCAATTCTCCCCCCTGACTATTTTTTCTATTCGAGCATTTAATTTTATTTTTTCTAAAAAGCCTTGGCTAATTTTTTTTACATATTCTTTACTTCCGCCTTCAACAGTGTACCATTGAGGCTGATTAGCAATACTAAGTAATCCATGATTATCAAAAAAATTAATAAATGTTATTGCTGGGAAGTTTAACATTTCTTTAACGGATGTGCTCCAAATAGAACCTCCCATAGGTAATAAATAATATTCTTTAAACCAACTGTTTAATTTTAAAATTTCTAATAGTTGTCCAAGGTTAATAGAAGAATTCTGCTCAACTGTAACTTTTGCTTTCGAATTAAATCTAAATATATCGTAAATCATCTTCCAAAAAGATAGTGATGCTAAATTCTTTTTCTGTCCAAAAAATGAAGATATAGTATTAGTGCCGTATTCTATTTCTCCTTGTTCTATACTAACGCCAAACGACATTGCACTTTTTATCACTTTGACATCTAGATATTTAAAAAGGGATGTTAGAAGAGGATAATTATGTTTATTAAAAACTATAAAGCCTGTGTCTACAGCTAACATTTTACCGTTGTCATTTATCTCTACTGTCCTAGAATGTCCGCCTATATAATCATTTTTTTCAAAAAGAGTAATATTATGCTTTTTATTTAGTAAGTATGAAATAGCAAGGCCAGATATACCAGATCCTATGACAGCAATTTTCATTGTTTTATTATTAGCTTAGATTAATTGACACCCTTGAATATATATTCTTTCCAGCAAATATCTAATAATTAAAACAAGGTGTAAAAATTTATATTAGTATGATGATTAAATTACCAACCCAGCTCATATCTATGCAATTACTTTCTTAACACAGCCTAAGATGGAACTGGTTCATGATGAAATTACCACACCATAAAATTAGCGACATATTCAATTGTGGAATATATAGAATGTTACTAATGATAGAAAACGTAGACATTCAACTATTAAGTATGAAATACCTCATTTCTATGATTCTAGTTACATGGTTGATTAACCGAATGTGTCCCGAGCAATAGGGCAAGATCACTTTGCTTAATCCATTTATTTGGTACTCAAAGCACATAAAGTTTTATGGCTTTGAATGTTTAACACTATCAAAGCAACACTATATAACATATGTCATGGGATGATCGCGCAATAATTGTTATGCTAATTTTTATGCTCCCAAAAATAGTCATGTATGGCAAACACACCAGCCTGTACTATAGGTTCAATTATTCCAATCTCTAAAGCCATTTTTAGATTTCTAGTTATTCCATAAGACACTGCTACAGCAACACATACGTGTATGGATCCATAACTAATGGTTTTAAATAATAATTTAAATTTCATAACTTATTTATATATCAAGTAATTAGACAACACCTTTTTTAAAACATAGTAAGTAACTATACCCTATCCGGCAACCGTCCTAATAATATTTAACAACCACTCCCGGCTAATTTTAAAGAATATTTAATATATTTTTATACAGAGCGTTAGCACTTAAGAACCCACTTTCAATTCTGCCTTTTATACACCAATCTCCAATGGCCGCAAGTTTATTATTTGTGTCTAATAAATATTTGTATTTAACGTTTTGACCAATATTTGCATATCTCCACCTTTGAATCTCACACTGTATTAATTCATCGGCCTTATATTTAATAATTGGAAATAAAGTGTTTAACATTTCTGTTATTACATCCTTATTATTAGTGTCTATATTCTTATCAGACCATTTATTACTCGCAATAACAACTATTGAGTTTAACAATTTTCTATTTGGTTTACTAGAATTATTTGAAATCCAACTAATATTAGAATTTTTTACAAGCGCGGCATCCCATCCAGTATTTAATTTATTTTTAAAACCAAGCATTAGAGTGTAACATCCAAGCATTTTTACTGACTTTAGGCAGTTGTGGTGAGCAAATTCCTTAGGTAATAAAGTTTGCGCTTGATATGCAGGTGCACTACTGATAACCCAATCAAACTTACCTAAGATATTATTATTACTATTAAATAATTGCCATTTATTCTCATCGACTTTTTTTATCTTATTAACTTCTGTTTCCAAAGTAGTGTCTAAGCCACGTGCTAAATACTTGCACACTTGGTTCATTCTTGGAACGCCGACATAGTGTGGATAGTTTAAATTCCACTGTTTTTTATTAGATGTGTTATTTCCATCAATTTCAACAAACTGCGCTTTCCAAACATCAACTATACCTTGATCTATTAAAGGCTGCATGAATTTTTGAAACTTATTAGTTTTAATAGTAAAGAATTGAGCACCATGATCAAATTCAAAATCCTCACTGTAGCGCGTGGCAACTCTTCCTCCAAAACCTCTTGATTTCTCAAAAACTTTTACATTTGCTATGTCTTTTAGCATATTTGCAAGTGATAAGCCCGAGATACCAGCTCCAATAATGGCAATATTCTGTTGTTTAGTTATCATATTTTATTAGACCTAGAAAGTTTTGACTATCAGATTCAATATCTCTTCTCTTTTTCTCACTCATTTTATCATATACTCTATACATCATCGATATTCTAGGATTTTTCTCAAGCTTCTCTCTGTTTTGTACTATAAAATTCCAATATAAATAATTAAATGGACAGGCTTCTTGGCCATTTTTGCTATTTACGTTAAAAGAACAATTATTGCAATAGTTTGACATTTTATTTATGTAAGCTCCACTAGCAGCGTATGGTTTACTTGCAAGATAGCCTCCATCAGCAAACAATACCATACCAGTTACATTTGGGAGCTCCACCCATTCGTAAGCATCTGCATAGACGATAAGATACCACTCATTTACCTGATTTGGATTAATTCCTGCTAAAAGAGCAAAATTACCTAATACCATCAATCTTTGAATATGGTGAGCATATGCATGGCGTTTTGTTTCTGTAACGCATTGATTAATGCAGTTCATTTTTGAATTAGCGTGCCAAAAAAAATCTGGTAATTTACGGTCAGCCCCAAAAAAATTCTCATTTTTATAGTCCGGCATTTTATGCCAGTAAATTCCTCTAACATACTCGCGCCATCCTATTATTTGGCGAATAAATCCCTCAACAGCATTAATAGGCAGGGACTTGCTATGATACGCATGTTCTGCAGCCCTTATACATTCCATTGCAGTAAGTAAGCCACAATTTAAGTAAAAACTTAAATGAGAATGAAACATCCAGGGTTCATTTTCTATCATAGCATCTTGATAGTCACCAAATTTTTTGAGTCTTCTTTCAATAAAATGACTCAGGGCTACTTTTGCATCATCTCTGGTAACTGCAAAAAAGAAGGGCCCTAGATCTCCAAAATGGTCGCCAAAGTGTTTATTTACCAACTGCATAACTTCAATTGTTATTTTATCTGGCGTCGCTTCATATTTTTCTGGAATATTAAGATATTTTGCTGGTGATTTTTGGTTTTCATTATCAAAATTCCATTTTCCACCTTCCGGCTTATTGCCATTCATCAAAATATCATGCTTTTTTCGTATTTCACGATAGAAAAACTCCATTCTCAGTTGCTTTTTATCGCCTGCCCATTGACTGAACTCTCCTGGTGTGCATAAAAATCGATTATCTTCTCGTATTTGAACTGGAATGCTGAAAATGCTCTTCCATTGTTTTATCTCTTGTAAAATTCTATATTCTGAAGGATGGGTTATTATCACTCTTTTCACTGAGTATTTTTCTATAATTTCCTTTACGTGATCCTTTAATAAGTTTTTGTTATTTTGATCTTCTAATTTTACATAGCAAACATTGACATTCGCATTTGAAAGTTCTGCAGAAAAATGACGCATAGCAGACAAAAGAAAAGCTATTTTCTTTTTATGATGTTTTACATAGGTAAATTCAGAATGTAACTCAACCATAAGAACTATATCTTCATCTTTGTTAATATCAGATAAAGATGAAATATCATGAGTTAATTGATCACAAAGTATAATTCTTAAATTTGTCATGGGGCTTGATTCTTCAATGATGCAAATGCCTCTAAAGCTCGGTTACGTGATTCTTTTAAATCCACGATTGGTTTCGGGTAGTCTTTTCCTAAAGATATTCCAGTGCCTATTAGTACATTACCTGGAGCCTCCCAGGGATTAAATAAATATTTGTCCGGTAGGTTTTTCAGTTCTGGTACAAATTTTCTAGTGTAATCTCCTGCAGGGTCAAATTTTTGACCCTGCAGGACTGGATTAAAAATACGAAAATATGGTGCTTCATCTGCTCCACAACCAGCAACCCATTGCCAACTTGCAGAGTTATTTGCAAGATCAGCATCAAGCAGACAATCCCAAAACCATTTTTCTCCGTGCCTCCAGTCCAGGAGTAGGTTTTTTACTAAGAAAGAAGCAACAATCATCCGTACACGATTATGCATGTACCCTGTTTCCCATAATTGCCTCATACCAGCATCGACAATGGGTATGCCTGTTTTCCCTTTCTGCCATAGCTTCAATAGCTTTTTGTCTTCACGCCATGGAAAAATATCAAATTTGCTATTTAAATTTTGTTTTGGTAGCTGTGGAAAGTGATATAATAGGTAATAAGAAAACTCTCGCCATCCTAATTCACTACAAAAATGCTCTACATCTTGTACGTAACCCTTATTTTCTTGGGTTATAACTTTATGCCATATATAATTTGGAGAAATTTCACCAAAATGTAAGTAAGGTGACAGACGTGACACATTATCCTTAGATGGAAAATTCCGGTTTTTTTTATAATCTTTTAGACCAGATTCCAAAAAATTATCCAATCTTTTATAAGCTGCATCTTCTCCAATAGCCCAATATTGTTCAAATTTATTATTCCATTCGATTTTAGGCAATAATCTTAGATCATTAACATCTGTAGGATTAGCATTTTTAACATAAGTTATTCTTGCTGGTTCAGTCAGTGGGGCTCGTGGGCCTGAGCTATCTAAACAGCCTTTTTTGTAAAAAGGTGTAAAAACTTTATATGGCGCCCCATCGCTTTTTAAAATACTCCATGGTTCCCATAGTAAGGATGCGTTATAGCTGGTAACTTTCACTGACCTTTCCTCAAGAGCTTTTTTTATATTTTTATCACGATCCATTTGCCACGGTTCATAACATCTGTTCCAGTAAACATTATCTATTTTATAGAAATTTACTAATTTAGTCAGGATTTCAATAGGGTTTCCTCTATTTACAATCAAATTTCCTTGAAGCTTAAGATTCAATGCAATTAGAGAGTGATGTAACCATACTTTGCTAGCACTTCCTGTTGCATATTCAGCACTGTTACTGTCATCCACAATATATATTGGTAGGACCAAGCCTTCTTTTGCTGCATTGTATAAAGCTGGATTATCATGAATTCTTAAATCACGGCGAAACCAGCAAATCAATTTTTTCATATCTCTAAAAGTCTATTTTTTTTCCATCCCAGGCAAATAATTTACCCGAATCTTCGATTGTTAAATTTTCAAGCACATTTATCATTTTTGATACGCAGAGATTTCCAGTAAAAATTTTATCATTACTAATACTTGAAGAAAATGGCTCAGATAATTTACTTTTTACGGTTCCTGGATGCAAACTCGCTATTATTAGCTTGGCATTTTTACGCTTCATCTCAATACTAAGGTTTTTCATTAGCATATTTAATGCAGACTTAGAACACCTATAAGAATACCAACCACCTAAAATATTATTAGAAATACTACCGACTCTTGCTGAAAGAACTGCAAAAATTGATTTCTTATCATTGTTTAATTTTGATATAAAATGTTTTGCTATCAATGCAGGGCCAATAGTATTTACCTTATATAACTTGTTCAACTTCTCATAACTCAAATCTTTTATTGATTTTTCTGGAAAAATATTATTGTTAGACAAAAACCCAGTAGCAACAATAATGTAATCAAGCTGCTCATTATTAGGAATCGAGATTGCGGCTTTTTCTATAGAATATTCATCTTCAATATCAATAAAATGATGGGTTATCCTTGTATCATTAAAGCTAATATTTGCACGCGAGAATGTATATATCTTTACAGTTTCTTGTTTTGTTAAAAAATGTTTTAAAAAAGCTTGGCCAATTGTTCCAGCGTCTCCGATAATAGCGATTTTCATTTGCATTTCCTATTTTAATATACTTTCTAATGCTGATTCCGCAGTCTCAAACTGAAATTTATAACCATTATCCAATAACTTACCTGGATATATTGCCGCCCCATTTAACAATAATTTTTCTCCCATTTCCCCAAAAATTATTTTGATAGCAAATACAGGTACTGTAAATATAGTAGGTCTATTAAGGATTCTACCAAGTATTCTGGTAAATCTATAATTAGTAATTGGATTAGGAGATGTTAAATTAAATATTCCTTTTTGCTTTTTATTCTCGATTAAAAAATTGAATACACTGATTACATCATCTAAATGCACCCAAGAGAAAAACTGTTTTCCTGAACCAATTTTTCCACCAAGTCCTAGCCTGAATATTGGTAGCATTTCTTTTAAGGCTCCGCCATTTTTTCCTAACACTACTCCTAACCTGGCAACACAGGTTCTTACACCAAGTTTTTCTGCTTTTCGGGCTTCTGATTCCCATAAACCACATAATTTATGAGTAAAATCATCTATATAGGATGATTTTTCATCTATGTATTTATGATTTTGAGTGCCATAATAACCTATTGCGGAAGCGCTAATTAGCACATCTGGTTTTATTTTTAGTGATTTGATTAACAGAATGAGGTTTTGAGTTACTTCTAGCCTACTACTAATTAATAATTCCTTATAAGAATCACTCCATCTTTTATTGATAGGAGCACCTGCAAGATTTATTATTACATCTATTTTCTCATCAGGATTAATTTGCTCAATAGACTTGAT
>Ga0208671_10000905_pt1 | contig 13527 bp, 14 predicted proteins | sample ColrivemetaGS759_FD_187606 | JGI IMG/M metagenome (GOLD analysis project Ga0208671, IMG submission 187606) | Estuarine microbial communities from the Columbia River estuary - Ebb tide ETM metaG S.759 (SPAdes) (version 2) | ecosystem: Environmental > Aquatic > Marine > Intertidal zone > Estuary ...
TTCAACATTAAAGCAGTGTATTTTATTCAGAAATAAAATTGAAAGAAAGCTAAATATTGTTTTTTTTCAATTTCTAACTTGATAGAATAGTTATGTAAAATTTTGTGCCTTTCCCAATCTGACTTTCGACTCTAATACTACCACCATTTTTTTCTACAAGCTCAGAATACTCTCCTCTGCCAATATTTGCAGATCCTTCAAATAAAAGGTGTTCAAAGAAGTGTGCGAATCCTGTTCGCTCCGTACTTTCATTCTTTGATCCTACGTGATACAGCACAGAAACTGCAACGATCGGTGTTGATCTTTCCTGATGTAGGATCACATGGATCCCGTTTGGAAGATCATATTCAACAAACTCGATCTTTCGCTGCGAATTTGCTGTCAGCGCGCCTACTATAAATAGTCCGCTTAAAATGATTTTTCTCATGTACTAACAAATTTGATAGGTTACAAAGAAAATATCTTTTCTAGAATTGAGGCATGCGATATGATAATCGGTAGGCTATTTTGACCAGTGGTTGATTTTGAGGAAAAAATGGTTCGGATTTTGTTTAAATTTGATCATGCTTAGAAAAATCTTGTTCTTCATCCTCATTTTAACATCGGGGATTCTTTCGGCTCAGCGAGTTATACCGTTTGAAGATTTCAATAATTATTTCAGAACGTTTGAAAATGGGACATTTAGGCAACTGGAGTTTCAGAGAATCAAAGAATTCAAGGCTGGTGATGAGTTTGTGGCTTATATCGACAATAGAGGCAATCTGAGAGTATATAATGGTGTTGAACGTCAAGATATCTCGAACATGAATGTGAATTATGAGGTTTCTGACCACTTGATGGCATATAGCATTGGCCCAACGTTGAATTTGTGGGATGAGGGAAAGCTAAGAACCTTGACCTATTTTGCACAGAATTTTGCGGTTAGAGATAGTATCGTGGTATTTGAGGATACAAGATTCAAAACAGTTTGTGTCTATTATAATAAAGAGATCAAGCAGTTTCTTCAACTAACTGGTGATGTTTCCATGCCACAGGCAATTGGAGATAATATTGTTGCCTTTAAGGATAATGGAAATTATTTCAAGATCCTGTACAGAGGTGAAGTATTTGAATTGGGTGTGTGGAATGGAACGATCGATTTTCAAGCGGGATGTGACATTATTTGCTTCAATGACCCGACCACCAGAACCTTCGCTGTTTTTGATAAAGGACAATTCCTGGATGTTGAACAATTCTGGATCAAAAAATACAAGGCTGGAAGAGGTTTTATCGTTTATGAAGATCTGGGAGGAAACTTGATGTACTACAAAGATGGTGAAAAGCACCAGCTGTCAAATTTTGGAGCAGGTAGCTGGGATGTGAAGGATGATATCGTGTACTGGACTGAAAACACCTTTGCTTATGCGCTTCAGAATGGAAAGAAAGTGCAGCTCGGAAATGTGATTCCGAAAGATTACCTAATCAAGAACAACGTGATCGCTTTTCGAAACGTAATGGGAGGAGTAAGCGCATTGGTTGATGGTGAGATCGTTGAACTGACCAATCAGATGGATGCAGAATACGAGATCTTCGGAAATTCTGTGCTGGTGAAGTTATTCAATAAATCATTTATCGTTTACAGCGACGGTAAGAAATACCAGACCTGATCTCCAAATTGTTAACATTTTCCGATTTGATTTTCTCTGAAAGGGGAATAATCTGAGTATCTTTGCTTTTCGAAAAATTAACGACAACACGCTATGACAAACTGGTTTACAGTCAAGGTGAAATACACCAAACAGTTAGAAAACGGACTTTTTAAGAGAGTTTCAGAACCTTACCTTCTTGCCGCAATGACATTTACAGATGCTGAGGCAAGGATTTATGAAGAGTTGGGCGCTGTAATTCGAGGAGAATTCAATGTGGTTGGTATCGCTCGTACGGAATTACACGATATTTTCATGTATGATGACGCTGATCAGTGGTACAAAGTGAAAGTTACTTATGAAAGAGAGGATGGGGATGATGAGAAAAAGAAAAAAGTAGCTCAGAACTTTCTGGTTTCTGCTCATACTGCGAAAGATGCATACGACAGGATCAAAGAAAGCCTTTCTTCCTACTTGGTGGATTTCCATATCCCTTCAATTATGCTTTCTCCAATTGTTGAAATTTTTCCTCCTGCGGAAAATCTGGACAGAGAGATCAGTAGAACAAAAATTGAAGATGAGCTTCCTGAATTAGCTCCAAAAGGAAAAGTATATTCTGCTCCGGATGAGGATTTGGAGTTGGATGAAGATGGGAGTGAACTTGAAGATGAGTACACCGACAATGAATAATGGATGAAAGAGTTTCTCGAACTTCTTAAAAATGATCATCATCAGTTTGATCAGGGAAAGCTGGAAGACTTTTTAGGTGTTGAGCCTATGAAGCCAATGACTTTATGGTTAAAGGAAGCAATGGAGAAAAATGTTCATGAGCCAAATGCCATCTCCGTTTCTACCATTGGTGAAGATGGATTTCCAATCTCCAGGATCGTTTATCTGAAGGATCTGATGGAGGAAGGCTTGGTTTTTTATACGAATTACTCAAGTGCCAAAGGAAAAGCGATCGAAAGAAATCCAAACGTACACATCCTGATCTTCTGGCCTGAATTGGAAAGACAGATAAGTATAAAGGGACATGTAGAAAGAGTTCCTTCAGAAATGAGTGATGCTTATTTTGAGTCCAGACCTTGGGGGAGCAAAATCGGAGCTTGGGCTTCTCATCAGAGTGATGCGCTTGATTCCAGAAAGGAGCTCGAGGACCGCGTTCATGAGTATGCTGAAAAGTTTCCGGATGATGTTCCTCGTCCAGATCATTGGGGAGGGTACCTGGTTCGCCCTGTTGAGGTTGAGTTCTGGCAAGGTAGAAGATCAAGGTTGCACGACAGGATCGTATATCGAAAGAGTGAAAGCAGGTGGGAGATTTTTAGAAGGAATCCTTGATGCATGAAATACATCCAAATATCATTTCTTTAAACAATGGAATTCGAGTTGTTTTTGAACATCGCGATTCATTTGTTGCGCATATGGGGGTGATGATCCTTTCCGGTTCTAGATTTGAGGGGCCAGGGGAAGATGGTCTTGCTCATTTTGTAGAACACTGCATATTTAAAGGAACTAAAAAGCGAAATTCAATTCAGATCGTGTCGGATCTGGATAAAGTAGGAGGTGAGCTGAACGCATACACGAATAAAGAAGAGCTTTGTGTTTATGCATCTTTTCGAAGACAACATTTTGATATCGCAGCGGATCTCTTGAGTGATATTGTGAAAAATGCTGATTTTCCCGAAGAGGAGATTGAAAAAGAGAAGGATGTTGTTCTGGATGAGATCCTTTCCTATGAAGATTCACCTGTGGACAATCTGATCGAAGATTTCGAAGCATTGCTATTCAAAGATCATCCGCTTGGAGAAAATATTTTAGGATCTAAAAAGTCAGTGAAATCTTTTACCCGAAAACAGATCTTAAATTTTGTACATCGCTTATTTGTTCCTGAAAGAATGGTGGTCTCCGTTGTAGGGAACTTTGAGATTGAAGCGTTGAAATCGCAGTTGGAAGAGTATTTTGGATCCATAAAAGGAAAAGATAACGGAATTAATGTGGTGGCGCCTAAATTGGTAAAACCGTTCAAAGTACTTAAGAAGAATGCGAACAGTCAGGTTCATTATGTTCTGGGAGGAATAGCACCTTCTTATAATGATGATGAAAGAAGGCTGATGGCGCTATTGATCAACTATCTGGGTGGGCCAGCCTCTAATTCAAAGTTGTCTCTTCTGATTCGTGAAGAAAAAGGATATGCCTATAATATCGAAGGAGGATATTCGTCTTATTCTGACTCAGGATTCTGGACCATTTATCTGGGTACCGATAGGAAATATTTGAAAGAATGCATTCAATTGGTTAGTTCAGAGCTGGATAAGGTGATCCGTGAGGGAATTCCTGCGGATGAGCTTGAGCAATCCAAAGAGCAATTGAAGGGGCATATTGCTTTGTCTCTGGACTCTAATCTTGAGCTCATGTTTAGTCATGCAAAGAATATCCTGATCCATAATGAGATCGATTCGATCGTTCATATCCATGAGATCATTGATTCGATCGACGGAAATGATATCAAGGAATTTGCTGCCAGAGTTTTTGATCCGAATAAGGTTTCTGAGCTTACGTATGATATTCCATTCTTTAAGCGACTAATTAATCGTTGATCATTTCCTGAATGGGTAAAGATGATTCCTGTCTTCATTGATCATGACATATCGAATCCGATCAAATTCTTCCCTGCCATAATCTTCTCTGGTAAAATAATAAGTGAGTCCAAAACAACAGTTGCACGCGCAATACCCTGCGCCATAACCGTAATAGATCAATTGAAAAATTGTGTCGTCTACGACTGATGCGTCTCCAAGGAAAGAGTGGCAGCAATTCGCACTTATCTGGATATTGACGAGGAGACTGGTGTCTGTGAGATCAATATTCTGGACAAAATCAGCAAAGCTCTCAGGTTTCCCCATGTCATTCATGCATTCTGAACCATTCATGCTTTGCAAGTACAATCCAAAACCATACAGATATACCTGGTTAGAAGTATTAGGTAAAAGGGTGGTGCCGAATAGTATGGTGCCGTCCATTGGACTATTAATAACTATTGTATCGTTTAGCTTTTCTGGAAGTAGCTCTGGTTTTAACGGGTATTGTATTACGATTGTATCCTGAGAGAACAAGGTTGTGTTTAAAAAGACGACTAAAAGGTAGAAGAACGTTTTCAAGCGGATAATTTTTGAAAAGATAATTGAAATTGATGAAAAAGTAACGAGTTAAATGGGTTTTTAGGCTTATTTAAAGGAAAAATATTAAAAATTTCAAGAGACCCCCTTTCTAAACAGGGGGTGTTGATAAAAAATCATTAAAAATTTTAATTAAGGGTTTAAATTTGAAGTACATTTGCACAAAATCTTTCAAAAATGGCAACAAAAAGGCAGCAAGCTTATCAGGATGTGTTGAACAGAACACCAAAATACATTGAGTACAATGGGAAATTATCTGATTTATTTGGTCAGAACGTATTTCATATGGAAGTAATGAGGGAGTATCTTCCTTCAGAAGCGTTTAAATCAATGGCTGAGTCCATTCAGAATGGAACTCAGTTGGATCGTAAAATGGCAGATCAGGTAGCTTCAGCTATGAAAGATTGGGCTTTGACAAAAGGAGCTACGCATTATACACACTGGTTTCAGCCTTTGACAGGAGCAACAGCTGAAAAGCATGATGCATTCTTCAAGCCTGTTGGTCCAGGAAAAGCAATTGAAAGTTTTAATGGTGATCTTTTGGTTCAACAAGAGCCGGATGCGTCATCATTCCCGAATGGAGGGATCAGAAATACATTTGAGGCAAGAGGATATACTGCATGGGATCCTTCTTCGCCTGCGTTTGTTATTGGTAAGACACTTTGTATTCCAACGATCTTCATTTCGTATACTGGAGAATCTCTGGATTATAAAATGCCTTTATTGAAAGCTTTGCATGCTGTAGATCAAGCTGCTGTTGAGGTTTGTCAGTATTTTGATAAGAATGTCACAAAAGTTAACGCTACGCTTGGATGGGAGCAGGAGTTCTTCCTGATCGACCAGGCTTTGTTCAATGCTCGTCCGGATTTAATGATGACAGGAAGAGCTTTGTTTGGACATGCAGCTGCAAAAGGTCAGCAGTTGGAAGATCATTATTTTGGATCTATTCCTGATCGCGTTACAGCTTTCATGAGAGAATATGAAACAGAATCGTTGAAACTTGGTATTCCTGTTACGACTCGTCACAACGAGGTGGCGCCAAACCAGTTTGAATGTGCACCGATCTTTGAGGAGTGTAACCTGGCGAATGATCACAACCTTTTATTGATGGATGTGATGGAAAAGATCGCAAGAAAGCATAATTTCAGAGTATTGTTCCACGAGAAGCCATTTGCAGGAGTAAATGGATCAGGAAAACACAATAACTGGTCATTAGGAACGAATACGGGTGTGAACTTGCTTGCTCCTGGAAAAAATCCAAAATCAAACCTTCAGTTCCTTACTTTCTTCGTGAATACGATCAAGGCGATCCACGATAATTCGGATATTCTGAGAGCTGCAATTGCATCTGCAGGAAACGATCACCGTCTTGGAGCAAATGAGGCGCCACCAGCAATCATTTCTACTTTCATTGGTTCACAGTTGTCGTCATTATTGGATGATATCGAAAAAAATGTGAAGTCTGGAAAAATGACTCCTGAAGATAAGACTGAATTGAAACTGAATATTGGGAAAATTCCTCAGATCCTTTTAGATAATACAGATCGTAACAGAACTTCACCATTTGCTTTTACAGGAAATAAGTTTGAGTTCAGAGCAGTAGGTTCAACGGCGAACTGTTCTTCAGCAATGATCGTTTTGAATACTATCATGGCGAAGCAATTGAAGGAATTCAAGAAATCAGTAGATGCTCGTATCGATAAGGGAGAAGGAAAGGACGAAGCTATTCTTAAAGAACTTCAGAAATTGATCAAGGAATCGAAAAAGATCAGATTCGAAGGAAATGGATATGGTGACGAATGGAGAATTGAAGCTGAGAAAAGAGGATTAAGCAACTTAAAAGATACACCAAGGGCTTTGAAGGTATGGGGAGAGAAGAAAGTAGCTGCTTTGTTCGACGAAATGGGCGTACTTACTTTTAGGGAATTGGAGGCAAGAAAGGAGATCGAATTCGAGAATTATATTCTGAAAATCCAGATTGAAGCTCGTATCATGGGTGATGTTGTTCAATCAATGATCATTCCTTCTGTGATCGAATATCAGAATAAATTGATTGCGAACGTTCAGGGGTTGATCAATGTTCTTGGAGATAAAGCTGGAAAAGAAGCGGCAAAAGGTCAGATCGAATTGATTCAGCGTATTTCAGTTCACTTGAATCAGATGAAGCACGCAGCTGATCACATGTTAAAAGAAAGAAAGGCAGCGAACCAGATCGAGCATGCAGAAGAAAAGGCTGAAGCGTATTGCGATAAAGTAAAGGTTCATTTTGATGAGATCCGTTATCATGCTGATAAGCTTGAACTTTTGATCGATGACGAAATGTGGCCATTGCCAAAGTTCAGAGAGATGTTGTTTACGAGATAATTATTTGACATGAAATAGTGAGCCCGGTTTATCCGGGCTTTTTATTAATCTTTTGTTGAAAAGAATAATGGTTTGATTCTCTCGATTTGAATTTTGATCTTTAACTTTGTTTAAAATTATTCTAAATAAGGTGCGAGTAATCCTAGCAGATAGTAATGATCTTATGAGAGTTGGTTTAAGAACTGTTCTCAATTCCATCGATAAGGTGAAGATCGTCGGTGAAGCAAGGGATAATGACGAATTGATGGAGCAAGTGAGAAATTTCGGTGCTTCATTGATCGTGATCGATTATACATCACCTGGTTTCGATATCGATATTATTCGAAAGGCAATTCAAGAATCTTCTGAATCGAAAGTACTGGCGATAACACCTGAACAATCTGCACAGGTATTGGTAGATGCATTGCGCACAGGAGTGCGCAGTTATGTCAAAAAGGACTGTGATCTTGGGGAGATCGTGAATGCTGTCAAGGAAACTTCAAGAGGAAATAAATTCTTTTGTGGCCAAATCCTCGAAACAATTCAGAAAGCATCAATTAATGTTGACGACATAGATTTTGAATCTTTCTCATGCGAACCTGTCGTACTTTCTGAACGCGAAAATGAGATCATCGTCTTGATCGCTGAAGGTAATACGAATGCTCAGATCGCAGAACAGCTCTTTTTATCGAACCATACCATCAATACTCACCGAAAGAATATAATGGCAAAATTAGGAGTGAAGAACACTGCTGGTATCGTGATGTATGCTGTTAAAACCAATCTGGTTTCACCGAATAAGTTTCTGTTCGCTGCAGATAGCATTTAATTTTTTCCTTTCATCTACTGTGTTTTGAATGATTTAGCATGATAATTGCTTAAATTCTCAATAAAAAAATGAACCGAATTGATACCTTGTTGTATAAAGGTGAAAATAAACACAGATGAAACAGGTTGCTATTGCATTTTTCCTAATTAACTACTTGACCTTTTACGGACAAGTAGCCAATGGAAATACCATCACCAATTCAACCAATAACGCGGCAGAACCGGTCCCTTCTCTACAAGAGCAAGAGCTGGACACGATTGCTGTGGATCAGGAGTCATTGGCGCCAAAGAATTACAGACAAGAATCCAAAAAAGCAAAGGTTAGTTCAGTTTCTAAAGCGGAATCTGTGAGTTACGACAGGGAAGAGTCCACTGTTGTATCGACAAGAGCAGCAGAAAATTTCGTAGTTACAAAATCCCAGGTTTCAAATAGTCGAACTCAACGATCTCCTTCAAAAGAGTATCAAAATTTGATGGAATCTTCTGTGAAAGAATTGGAAAGAACCGCGCCAGAATCATTTGAATATCATTTCTACAAGTATCAATCCGGTAACTTTAACACGGATCTTGGTGAGCATTTAAATAAAGCTGAAGAGCTTCGCCCAAATAATTCTGATGTACAAGTGCAGAAAGTTGCTTATTCGATCATCTTAAGTGATACAACGAGCGCAAAGATGTATTTGGAGAAGTTAGAAAAATCAGATCGGTTAACGGATGAGGTGATCATGTACACGGAAGATCTTTTGCTTTCGGTACCTGAAAAAGGAGCATTGATCACACACGGTTTGGATGATACCTACGGAGCCTATTATAATCAGATCAATAATGATGTTCGCAACGATGTCACGGTTGTTTCACTTGATATGATGCAGAGTCCTCAAATGAGGGAGAAATTGAAGCAGAAAGGATTTAACGTTCCAGAATCACAGGTAGTGGATGTTAATTATATGAAGTCTCTGTGTGAGACGAACAAGGACAAGAATCTGTCCATTTCCATGACGGTGCCAAAGGAATACTTGACCGAAATTAAAGGAAACTTATATGTAGAAGGATTGACGTTTAAGTATTCTGATAATTTGAACTACAACAATTTTTACAGGAACGACTATTTATGGAGTGAAGTGCTTACTATGAAATTGGCAGAACAGGCAAAGACTGATAAAGGGAAGCAGCTGACTTCAAACTACCTTCCAATGTTACTGCAGTTATCTAAATTCTATGGGGAAGCGAATGAAAAGGAAAAGAAGAAGAAGGTAGATGATGAGTCAGAAAAGGTCTCTGTACAATGCAATAAATATGAACAAGTCAAAAAGATAAAAAGCTCGTATTGATGAGATTGATCAAACCATCATACGCAGAGATGTCAGATGAGGCTTTGATGAGATCCATGAGAAATGGAGATCAACGAGCTTTTGATGAGATCTACAAAAGGTACTCGGGTCCACTACTTGGGTATTTCATGCGTATGCTTTGGCGTGATCGGGAAAAGGCAGAGGACTTTGTACATGATTTATTTGCTAAGATCATTCGTAAACCAGACTATTTTGACATGGAAAGATCGTTTAAAACATGGATTTATTCAGTGGCAAATAACATGTGTAAGAATGAATACAAGAAACAAGAAGTCAGAAAAGGCATGAGCAATGGCCTGGACAATCATTTTTCACTTTCGGATACAAATGTTAATGTGATGGGTGAAGTTCAGGATTCATTTTTCAGAGAAGCATTTGAGCGGGGAATGCAATCCCTTGATGAGAAGCATAAGGAGGCTTTTGCTTTACGTCATATGGAAGGTTTGTCCATAAAGGAGATATCGGAGATCTTGGATATCAATGAGGGGACAGTGAAGTCCAGGATATTTTATGCAACAAAATATCTGGCAGAAGAATTGAAAGTTTTTAATCCAGTCATAAACAGATGATCATGGAAAATGTAGAAGAAATAATAGTAAAGAAGAACTATCACGAACTTTCAGGGGATGAAAGAGAGCTGATTGGTGAATTGGCAGGGACTGAAGAGGAGTTTGAGCAAATGAAATTTTTGTTTTCTCAAATGGAGATGATGAAGGATAGGGAAGTTCTTGAACCAAGAGCTGAGACCAAACATTCCTTGGATCATTTGTTCCAGGAAACGCATCAACAAAAAGCTAGGGGAGGGATCTGGTTAAATTCGGTACTTGTGGCCTTATATCCGGTCGAAAGACCAGCGTATAAAAGGCCTTTGTTGCAAGTGGCCGCAGCTGTATTGGTGATCTTGTTAGTCGTTCCACTCTTTAATCAGCGCATTGAGCCAAGCACTCCTGCTCAATTGGCAAAAAATGAAATCAAGCAGGAGTCCGATCCTATCGTGGATGAAAAGAAAGAAGAAACTTCAACTGAAAGTTCAGAACAATTAAAAGAACAGCAGGCCGCAGCGCCACCAGTGACAAAAGAACCGGTTCCTCATAATGGTTTTGTGAGAGACGATCTATCGATGCCAATCGCAATTGATAAGTTCGTTTCAGCGGAATCGGATGCTGCAGTCGGAGCAACGTCTACATTCTCCATTGTTGATGTAGCGCCTGAGATGGCAAGCACTGAAATTAAGTCTGATCATCCGGATGGTGTGTTTGTTGGAGATCATATGCTGACATCAATGTCTGCGGCAGATCAACCGGAGCTTCTGGATCTGTTGACTGCAACCTTTTAAAAAAGAAAAAGCCCCGAAGGGCTTTTTTTATTTCTTGTAGAAAGGTAGCTTGACCACCTTCGCTTTTATTCCTTTATCTCGGATGCTGATATAGATCTCAGAATCAAGTTTCGAATGATCAATCTCAACATATCCTAATCCGATTCCGATCTTCATTGAAGGAGACATTGTTCCTGAAGTCACCTTACCAATTACATTTCCATTTGCGTCTTCGATCGGGTAGTCATGTCTTGGAATACCTCTGTCGACCATTTCAAAAGCAACCAGTTTTCTGGTAACTCCTTCTTCTTTTTGTTTTTGAAGTTTGTCTGAGTCAACAAATTCCTTTGTGAACTTCGTGATCCAGCCTAATCCTGCCTCTAAAGGCGATGTTGTGTCGTCTATATCATTTCCATATAAACAGAATCCCATTTCCAAACGCAATGTGTCTCTTGCTGCTAAACCAATTGGTTTGATGCCGAAAGGAGCGCCAGCTTCAAAAACTTTATTCCATAGTTCTTTTACGTCTTCGTTCTTCACATACACTTCAAAACCTCCACTTCCTGTATAACCAGTTGCAGAAACCATGACGTTGTCGATACCTGCGAATTTTCCCATTTGGAAAGTGTAGTACACCATGTTCGAAGATCAATATCAGTAAGCGATTGCATCGCTTCTGCTGCTTTAGGTCCCTGAATAGCCAATAAGGAATATTCATCTGAAAGATTTTCCATTTCAACGCCTAGGTCGTTGTGCGAAGAGATCCAATTCCAGTCTTTCTCAATGTTGGACGCATTGACAACAAGGAAATATTCATTTTCAGATTTTCTGTAGATGATCAAGTCGTCAACAATTCCTCCTTTACCATTCGGCATACAAGAATATTGCGCTTTTCCATCAAAAAGTACAGAAGCGTCATTGGTAGAGATCTTCTGGATCAGATCCAAAGCTTTTGGTCCTCTTAAAACAAATTCCCCCATGTGGGATACATCGAAAACACCAACGCCGTTACGAACGGTTTCATGTTCTGCATTAACGCCTTCGTATTGAACAGGCATATTGTATCCTGCGAAAGGGACCATCTTCGCTCCAAGCGAAATATGAATATCAGTAAGTGCTGTGTTTTTCATTCTCTATTATTAAAGTGTCCAAATGTACATTTTTTGTGTATTCTATCTTAGAAAAGCGACGATAAATCCTTACCTACTTGGGTTCCGATTGCAACGCCCATTCCACCCATGCGTAATCCGATTCCTATGCGGGAGGAGTATTTACGTACGATTGGTTTTTTCGTATTTCCAACCCCCATAATTCCTGCCCATTCGTGCTCGATAGTGTATTGTTTTCCTGGAATGATCATGTCATTCAATAATTGCTTCAAGGCATTAATGATCTGTTCGGTCGTATTCATTGCAGTGGTTGTTTCTCCTTCGAAATCAAGATTTCGTCCACCTCCAAGGAGGATTCTTCCATCAATATTTCTGAAATAATAATATCCTCGATCAAAGTGAAAAGTTCCTTTCAATTTTAGATCTGGGATCATAGAAGTTAAGATCACCTGAGCTCTTGCGGGTTTGACATCTTCCTCAATTAGCCTTGCTGCAAATCCATTTGTGCAGACCAGTACATTGGCTGCTTTGATCTCTCCGATATTTGTTTTTAAACAAACCTCATTTGGAGCTTCTTGTATTGCAGAAACATCAATTCCATTGATCACCTGGATGGATGATCGATGAACGAGATCTAAATAAGCGAGGTTCATTTTTCCAGTGTTGATCTGACCTTCTAATCGATTATTAAAAGAGGTGAACGTTCCTGAGATCCCAAATTTCTCATAAAGTAGGTTGTCCTCCGAAAAGACATTTTTCTCGCCAGTAATCTCCAATATTTTTTGATTCAGATAGTCCATTTGATCATAAACTTGACCTGCAATTGCTTCATCACCTTTTTTAATGATATCCCACGATCCGTTGAGTTGAAGATCAAGAGAACTGTCTCCAACCAGTTCTCGTAAATAACTTAATCCTTCCCATCTTTTTTGAACAGTTTCCCACACTGTGCTTTCATCATACTGTGAAAGGTCATCCAATAATTCAGTTGCACTTCCGAAGCACGCAAAACCGGCATTTTTTGAGCTGGCACCGGAGGGGAGATATCCACGTTCAATCACAAGGATCTTACTGTTTGGGTATTTTTTTCTTAAATGAATGGCAGTGCTGTATCCAACAATTCCGGCTCCAATGATAAGGAAATCAATTCCTTCAAAATAGCTGGTCTTTTCCCAGTAGGAGAGATCGTTAATATTGATCATTTTAAGGGGTTAAATTGAACAATTTTGCTCATATTTGTAAATAAATCAGTTCAAAATTAAACCAATTCTGTAACTGGGTGTACGGGCTTGCGTTTAAACAATGAGTATGAAGTACTTTTTACTCTTTCTTGGGGTTTTTATGTCGTGGATTTTATCCGCACAGACTTTAACATTCGGTTTTAAAGGAACAGTTTCCAATTTCGAGAGTGGAAAAAATGAATCTGGAGTTACAGTGCAGATCATTCAGGATGGAAAGCCTGTTGGGAGTGCAACAACTTCTTCCAATGGAAAATATCAGGTTAAAGGACCTGTTAATTACAAAAAACCTTTCAAAGTTCAGTTTACCAAGGCTGGAATGGCAACGAAGTTTGTGAACTTCGATTTCAAAGAAATTAATGAAGAAGATACACCAGCAGGATCGGAATTCTATCCGGTTTCTGACTTCTCGATGACAATGATCACGAGTAAACCTGAGGTGGATCTTTCATTCTTGAACAACGAACCTGTTGGTGCGTTTTACTGGAATTATTCTTCGAATAGGGCAGAATCCGATAATGCTTTAAGAGATCGGATGAAG
>Ga0208671_10000910_pt1 | contig 13456 bp, 8 predicted proteins | sample ColrivemetaGS759_FD_187606 | JGI IMG/M metagenome (GOLD analysis project Ga0208671, IMG submission 187606) | Estuarine microbial communities from the Columbia River estuary - Ebb tide ETM metaG S.759 (SPAdes) (version 2) | ecosystem: Environmental > Aquatic > Marine > Intertidal zone > Estuary ...
CATCGTCGACCGGACAACCGCAGGATTCACCCTCACAGTTGGGATAAATCTCGCACAGCGCCTTTGTCAGCACTTGTCGCTAACTTAGCGTAAGCCCTCAGTGATGCGGATACTTTGCGCGGTCTTTCAACGGCGGGCTGCCAGCCGATGGCGTTTTGTGCTTCACGTCTCGCTGCCAGTTCAGTATCGGAGACCAGCACGTTAATGCTGCGATTAGGAATATCGATGCGGATAATGTCACCCTGGCGCACCAACCCAATATTGCCCCCAGCGCCTGCCTCTGGCGATACGTGACCGATGGATAACCCCGATGTCCCGCCGGAGAAACGCCCGTCTGTGATCAACGCACAGGCCTTGCCCAGATTTTTCGACTTAATGTAGCTGGTCGGGTAGAGCATTTCCTGCATGCCGGGCCCACCTCGTGGACCTTCATAACGAACGATAACAACATCTCCCGCTTTTACTCGGTCCTGCAAAATGGCTTCGACGGCTTCGTCTTGGCTTTCTGTGATGTACGCGGGTCCTTCAAAGACATGAATCGACTCATCGACGCCCGATGTTTTCACCACACAGCCATCCGGTGCTAAGTTTCCTGTGAGTACGGCCAGACCACCTTCAAGACTAAAGGCATTCTCAAGGTTGCGAATACACCCCTTTTCCCGGTCGGCGTCTAAGGATGGCCAGCGCGTGCTTTGACTAAAGGCTGTTTGCGTAGGGATCCCCGCAGGACCGGCTTTATAAAAAGTTTTCACAGCGTCACTTACGTGACCGCTGACAATATCCCACTTATCAAGGGCATCTCTCAGCGATGGCGAATGGACAGTGGGTAGATCATTATGAATCAACCCTGCGCGATCCAGCTCAGCTAAAATACCCATAATGCCGCCGGCGCGGTGCACGTCTTCAACATGGTACTCCGGCGTGCTCGGCGCGACCTTGCACAGCTGCGGCACAACCCGTGACAAGCGATCGATATCCGCCATGGTGAAGTCAATGCCCGCTTCTTGCACAGCGGCAAGCAGATGCAAAATAGTATTGGTCGAGCCACCCATGCAGATATCGAGCGTCATCGCGTTTTCAAATGCTTTAAAGTTAGCAATAGAGCGCGGCAGCACAGAGTAGTCATCCGATTCGTAATGCTTCCTTGCCATGTTCACGATCGTGCGGCCGGCCTCAAGGAACAGTTCCCGCCGATCCGAGTGGGTAGCCAGCACAGTGCCGTTGCCCGGCAGTGACAGACCCAACGCCTCGGTCAGACAATTCATCGAATTCGCCGTAAACATACCGGAGCAGGAACCGCAGGTAGGACAGGCCGATCGCTCATATTCAGCCACTTTCTCGTCGCTGGCATTGTCGTCTACGGCAATAACCATGGCATCGACTAAGTCGAGTTTATGCTCAGACAGTTTAGTCTTGCCGGCCTCCATTGGCCCGCCCGAGACAAAAATGGTCGGAATATTGAGGCGCATTGCCGCCATTAACATGCCGGGAGTAATTTTGTCGCAGTTAGAAATGCAGACCAGCGCATCGGCGCAGTGTGCGTTAACCATGTACTCCACTGAATCGGCGATAACATCCCGAGAAGGGAGTGAATAAAGCATGCCGTCGTGGCCCATGGCGATACCATCGTCAACTGCAATGGTGTGGAATTCACGTGCGATACCGCCGGCCTTTGCCACTTCTCCTGCAACAAGATCACCAAGGTCCTTTAGGTGCACATGGCCTGGAACGAACTGAGTGTACGAGTTGGCAATGGCAATCATCGGTTTGTCGAAGTCGTCGTCCGTCATCCCAGTTGCGCGCCACAGTGCTCTGGCGCCGGCCATATTGCGGCCCTGTGTCGTGGTGTGGGATCTGTACTTTGGCATGTGATTTCTCTGTGAATAAATAAACGGTGTGCAAGAATAGCAGAAACCGCAGGGCAGAAAAATCTACCCTGCTATTTAAGCTCTTAAAGTTTGAGCACTTAGAGTTTGAGCACTTAAAGTTCTTTGCTGAAAATACGAGACTGGCGCTGATAGTTGTAAAGCGACTGTCGCTCGGCAGGCAGATCGGTCAGTGCGGCCTCTACGAACCCCTGCTCACGAAACCAGTGGGCAGTTTGGGTGGTTAAAACAAACAGTTTTTTAATCGCCATTTCTGCGGCATTTTTTTCAATGGCGGCTAACAGCCGAGAGGCGATGCCCTGATTGTGGAACTCTGGGTGTGTCGCAACGCAGGCCAGCTCTCCAGTGTTGCTGTCGCCTATCTGATAGAGCGCAGCGCAGCCGATAAGCGTGCCCTCAGGATGGACAACAACCATAAAACGCGATATTTCAGTTTCCAGAAGCTCGCGCGAACGTTTTACTAAAATGCCCTTCTGCTCAAGAGGCGAAATTAAGTCAAGAATACCGCCCACGTCATCGATACTGGCTGGCCTAATCACCTCGGAGTGATCTTTCATAATCAAGGTGCCACAACCCTCTCGGGTAAATAGCTCCTGCAGCAGTGCGCCATCGTCATTGCAGCCGACAATATGCACGCGCTCGACGCCATTGCGACATGCCTGATAGGCTGAACCAGTCAGTAAATAGCGCTGACTTTCTGCGCCGCTCTCTTTTTTAACGGTAGACAGTAAATCAGCTACTTCGGGCAGCGAGAGATTGCGCAATAAATTATTGTCGCGGTCTGACAATCCAGAGGCTTCGGTAATAAGCACCAGTTTTTCAGCTTTAAGTGCGATCGCCGTCTGTGTCGCCACATCTTGGTAGGCAAGATTGAACGCTTCACCCGTTGGCGAGAAACCAATGGACGAAATCAACACTAGCGCGCCGCCCTCGAGTTGCGCTTGAATCGCCTTGCGATCAATACGACGAATCTCGCCGGCTCTTTGAAAGTCTATCCCGTCGCGCACACCGACAGGTTTTGCAGTAATAAAATTGCCGCCAACAACACGAATACGTGCACCATGCATCGGTGAATTGGGAAGCCCCATCGACAATGCGGCTTCGATTTGAAAGCGCGTTGCACCCACCGCTTCCTTCACACATTGCATCGCCGCGCCATCGGTTATGCGCACTTGCTCGCGAAATACTGTTTCTATTCCCGCTTGCTGCAGGCGCTGCTCAATTTGCGGGCGCGCGCCATGCACCATAACAATGTGCACGCCTAAACTTTGCAGCAGGGCGATGTCGTGCACAATGCTCTGGAAGTTCGCATGGGACGTGGCATCGCCACTCACAGCAATGACAAAGGTCTTACCTCTGTGCGCGTGTATATAGGGCGATGTTTCGCGAAAAAATTGTACGTAGTTAGTCGTTGTCATGGCGTGATTATAAGCAACCGTGATAAATAAGTTGAGATAAAAATTCGTTCCTTCGATAACAGTCTTTGGTCGTTGTTCTCAGGCTTGCAAACCGTCCGTCCCCCCGCAGGTGAAATAGAGTGTAGCGCATATCCCAATTTGCGCTACAGCTATTGCCAAAGCGTACTAAAGTTTATGGATAGAGCAACAACAGGAGTTGACCATGAAAGAGGCGCTGACAAAAGGGCGATGTCTAGATCTTGGCGGAATTTTAAAGGATTTAGTCAGTGACGGCGTGCTGGAGAAAAGTGATGCCGTTGAGATTGCCGCCGCGCGTCGCAGTCGCGAGCAAGCGCTGCTGCATCCATTAGAAATTATTGCCGCAAAGCAATGTCTGCATCGCAGCCACAAAACACCGCTCAATCTTGATTATCTGAGTGGCTGGTTAGCCAAAAAAGCAGGGATACCCTTGGCACATATAGATCCCTTAAAAATCAATGTGCCTGCAGTAACCGCGGTTATGTCATTTGCCTATGCCAAGCGCTACGGCATTCTCTGCCTTGAGGTCAGTCGCGAGGCGCTGGTGATTGCGACCATGGAACCGTTTGATACCGCGTGGATGGAGAGCCTTCAGCAAACCTCGCCGCGCACCCTGCGCCGCGTGATGGCCGATCCTGCCGACATCAAAAAGTACACGCTGGAATTTTACTCCCTCGCCAAATCGGTTTTTGGTGCAGGCACATCCGTAGTTAGCGGTGCCGGTATTGCCAATTTTGAGCAGCTCCTGGAAGTGGGCAAGCTGAAAAATGCCGATGCCCAAGATCAGCATATCGTCAATATTGTCGATTGGCTTTTGCAATACGCTTTTGACCAGCGCGCAAGTGATATTCATCTCGAACCGCGCCGGGGCAAAGGCAAGGTGCGTTTCCGCATTGATGGCGTGCTGCACTTGGTCTACGAGTTGCCAGACAATGTTATGACTGCCATGATCAGTCGTCTAAAAATTCTGGGTCGCATGGATGTGGCAGAAAAGCGCCGACCGCAAGATGGTCGAATTAAAACCAAGGCGCCGAACGGCAGCGAAGTTGAGCTGCGCCTGTCTACCATGCCCACTGCATTTGGCGAAAAGTTGGTGATGCGTATTTTTGATCCTGATGTGCTATTGCGCAGCTTTTCTCAACTAGGGCTTGTGGCCTCAGACTATCAGCAGTGGCAATCGATGATCAAACGCGCCCATGGCATTGTCTTGGTCACTGGGCCCACAGGGTCGGGCAAGACCGCCACGCTCTATTCAACCTTAAAGCAGCGCCACGGATAGCGTGAATGTCAGCACCGTCGAAGATCCCATCGAGATGGTTGTGGACGCTTTTAATCAGAGTCAAATTCAACCTGCGATCGACTTTGATTTTGCCGCCGGTATTCGCACGTTGATGCGGCAGGACCCTGACATCATCATGGTCGGTGAAATTCGTGATCGAGCAACCGCCGAGATGGCCGTGCAGGCCGCATTGACTGGCCACCTCGTGCTCTCAACGCTGCATACCAACGACGCCCCTACAGCGATCAGTCGTCTCTTGGATTTAGCCATGCCCGCGCACCTAATTAAGGCCACATTAAACGGCGTCATGGCGCAGCGCCTCGTGCGCACACTTTGCCCCGACTGCCGCGGTGAAGTGCCCTGTGATACTGACGCGTGGAAAGAGCTAGCAGGCCCGACGCAACTAGCCACACCGGCAACAGTATTTCAGCCGGTGGGTTGTTTAGAGTGTCGCAACACTGGATACTTAGGGCGCGAGGGTATCTATGAAATTATGCCGATTACTCATAAGCTTCTCAGCCATATCAGCAGCGAGTCAGATATTCAGCAGATTCCCAGTGCCGCGATTGGTGAGGGGATGAAAACGCTGCGCATGGCGGGCGCAGAAAAAGTTGCCGCTGGAGTCACCTCCATCGAAGAGGTATTGCGCGTTACGCCAGAGTTGGGACGCTAATTAACAGAGATTTTTTTATGACGAAAACTTTTCCTGCGCTGATATCGGCAAAATATCAGCACTATATCGATAGTTTTCGAGCGGTGGAAAACAACGCTGAATGGCTGAACAGAAGACTTACTAATTTTCCTGAATACCCTTTATTTGCAGTGCATTTGCAGCTCGTTTGGGGCTGCAGCGATTTTGTTGCGCAGGACTGCCTCAGTCAACCAGCACTGTTCAGAGCGCTGGTCGAGAGCGGTGATTTACAGCGCAGTTATTTTGCCACCGACTATGAAAAAGCCATCCCGCTGCCAGAGCCGTGCAATGAAGAGCAGTTGGCCAAGACGTTGCGACTGTTTCGCCGTCGCGAATTAATCAGAATTATTTGGCGCGACTTCACCCGCCAAGCGACCATGCAAGAGACCACTGCGGATATGACATGGATGGCAGAGGCGGCTATCTCCGCGGCGCTGCTGGTACTTCACCCCATTACCTGTCGCGAATTAGGCACGCCCTTAAGCAGCGCAGATGGCGCTTCGGCCTCCACTATTCAGCGTATGTTGGTAATTGCCATGGGGAAAATGGGTGCCTATGAACTGAATGTCTCTTCTGATATTGATCTTATTTTTGCTTACCCCAACAAAGGTGAAACCTCTTGGTTAGAGAGTGGCGTTGCACGCAAAACGGTCTCTAATCAAGAATTTTTTACCCGCCTTGGGCAAAAATTAATTGCTGCCTTAGATCGCAAAACAGCCGACGGCTTTGTCTTTCGCGTTGATATGGCGCTGCGCCCCTACGGTCAAAGTGGCGCCTTAGTGATGAGCTTTGATGCGCTTGAGGAATATTATCTGACACAGGGCCGCGAGTGGGAGCGCTACGCGATGGTCAAAGCACGTGTGGTCAGCGGTGCGACGGCTGACCGAGAACAACTGGGCGCTATTTTGCGGCCATTTGTCTATCGCCGCTATTTAGATTTTGGTGCCATTGAAGCATTGCGCGACTTAAAGAAACTGATTAACCGAGAGGTGATGCGTAAAGGTTTGCAGGACGATATCAAACTTGGCGCAGGCGGCATTCGTGAAGTTGAGTTTATTGTTCAGGCATTTCAGTTGGTTCGCGGTGGGCGCAATATTAGTCTGCAAACGCAGTCTCTTCATACGGCGCTGCAGCAATTGGTCAAGAGTAATATTGTCGCTGAAAATGACGCGTTAGCGCTGTGGCGTGCCTATGAATTTCTGCGCAACACAGAACATGCACTGCAAGGTATTGGCAATCAGCAAACACAGCAGCTCCCTCTGGATGAACTCGGTCGCCAGCGCGTTGCAATCCTTCTCAACAGTGATAGCTGGGCAGCTTTTTCCGAACAATTACAGGAACACAGGCGCGTTGTTAAAAGCATGTTTGGGGATATTTTTGCTGACCCCAGTGACGCAGCTGCATCGGGTGACGCTGGGGAGGGCGCTGGGGAAAATGCCGGCGAACGGTTTTGGTCTGGCGACCTAACCCGCGAGGAAATTGTTCAGTACTTGCAAAGGCAGGGCTACCAAGAGGCAGAGCCGGTCGCGCAGCAGCTCTATGATATGTATACCAGCAAGGCCGTGGTCACATTAGAAAAAGAGCCGCGCAGTCGTCTCGACAAATTAATGCCCAACCTCACGGCTGTCTGCGCGCCCTTTGTCGATAACAGTACAACATTGGCCCGCGTCGTTGCCCTAGTGCAAGCGGTTTTGCGTCGCAGCGCATATCTGGCACTGTTGACTGAGAGCCCAAGGGCCCTGGAGCAGTTAGCGCTGCTGTGTGAGCGCAGTAGTTGGATTGCCGCCGAATTGACGGCCTACCCAGCACTGTTAGATGAGCTGCTCGATCCGCGCTCACTCTATATGTTGCCCACGAAAGCGATTTTGCAGGATCAATTGCGCCAACAAATGTTGCGTGTTTCCAGTGATGATCTAGAGCAGCAGATGGAGGTTGTTCGCTATTTCGTACGTTCCTCTGCACTGCGTATTGCGGCTTGCGATGTTACAGGCGTTATTCCATTGATGCAGGTGAGCGACTATCTCACGTGGCTTGCTGAAGTGGTGATTGAGTACTCGGTAAACATTTCTTGGGAATACATGCTGAGTCAATATGGAGAACCTCAGAGCGACGGTGCCGAGCCCCCTGCTTTCGTTGTGGTCGCCTACGGCAAACTCGGAGGCATTGAGTTAGGGTACAAGTCCGATCTCGATTTGGTTTTTCTCTACAGCGGAGCCTCTGGGATGCTGACCAACGGTGCTCGCAGCATTGATAACAGCACCTTTTTTGTTCGCCTTGGCCAGCGCATTATTCATATTCTTACCACCATGACGAGATCTGGCGCCGCCTACGAGATTGATATGCGTCTGCGTCCCTCCGGAAATTCCGGCATGCTGGTGTCGAGTATTGCAGGCTTTGCTAAGTATCAGCGCGAGAGCGCTTGGACATGGGAGCATCAGGCCTTGGTGCGCGCTCGTGTTGTTGCCGGAGATCGCCAACTTACCGAGGCCTTCAATGCCCTGCGTCAAGAAATACTCTGTCGTTCGCGGGATAAAGCATCCCTTGCAGTGGACGTGCAAGAAATGCGCGAAAAAATGCGCACACACTTAGGTCGCGCAACAAAAGACGGCAAATTCTCTCTCAAGCAGGGCGCTGGAGGTATCGTAGATATCGAATTTATGGTTCAATTTGCGGTACTTGCGTGGTCTCATCAATATCCGACGCTTGCTCGGTGGAGCGACACAATCCGTATCCTAGAATCACTGGCACAGAATGGACTGTTTACAGAGCAACAGTCTGCTGAGTTGATTGACGCATACAAGCGTTATCGATCAGAGGGACACAGATTACAATTGCAAAATCTTGCCGCGGAAGTGGACGATTCACAGTTGCAAGAACTCAGGGAAAAAGTCGGCACACAGTGGCGGCAGTTATTTAATAGTCATTAGTTAATCAAGAGGAAGAGGTCCATGTCGTTCGCAGAGCGCGATGGTTTTATTTGGATGGATGGAGAGTTGGTGGATTGGCGCGATGCCAAGACACACTTTTTAACGCACTCGCTACACTATGGTTTAGCGGTTTTCGAAGGTGTACGCGCCTATCACAATAGTGTGTCGGGCACCTGTATTTACCGCCTCGAAGATCACACTAAGCGCCTTTTTAACTCAGCGAAAATTCTTCAGTTGCAGGTTCCCTTCACGCAAGAGCAGATAAACGCTGCGCACCGCGAAGTGGTGCGGGTAAACAACCTTAAAGAAGCCTATATTCGCCCGCTGGTTTTCTTGGGGTCAGAAGGCATGGGCCTGCGCGCCAAAGATTTAAAAGTGCATGTCGGCATTGCAGCTTGGGAGTGGCCGTCATATATGTCCCCTGAAGCGCTGGAAGCGGGCATTAAAGTGCGCACGTCCTCCTACACCCGACACCACGTCAATATCACCATGTGTAAAGCCAAGGCCAGCGGCAACTACATGAACTCGATGTTGGCCCTGCGCGAAGCGCTCGATTCCGGTTGCGATGAAGCGATGCTCCTCGATCCAGAAGGGTACGTGGCAGAGGGCAGCGGCGAGAACTTTTTTATGGTGCGCAACGGTGTTATTTACACCCCAGACCTCACCTCATGTCTCGACGGAATTACTCGGGATACTATTTTTAGCTTGGCTGCCGATCACGGTATTGAAGTGCGAGAGAAGCGCATCACCCGTGACGAAGTGTATATCTGTGACGAAGCGTTCTTTACCGGCACTGCGGCAGAAGTTGTGCCCATTTGCCAGTACGATGGCCGCGTAATCGGCAGTGGCAAGCGCGGGCCCATTGCGGCGACATTACAGGCCGCTTATTTTGATTTGGTGCGTGGCAAAAACGCCAAATATCCGAGCTGGCTATCACCGGTTGCCGACTAATTTTTTAGACAAGTTAAAGAGGCGTTTATGGCGACTGACACTGAACTAGTCAACGTACTGTGCATGAAGTGGGGTACAAAGTACCCCGCAGATTACGTCAACAGACTTTACTCAATGGTTGCACGCAATATGGCGCGCTCTTTTCGCTTTGTTTGTCTCACCGAAGACGGCGTGGGTTTAGACGACAATATTGATGTTTTTCCGCTGCCGCAAAGTGCGGTGAATCTTGCGGGCCCCGAGCGGGGCTGGAATAAGCTTTCGGTTTTTGCTGCAGACCTTTATGGTCTGTCAGGCAAAGTTCTTTGTCTCGATCTCGATCTTATTATTACCGGTAGTTTGGATGATCTTTTTGATTATCCCGGCGAGGTTATGATTATTAAAGACTGGATAAAAACTGACGGCACTGGCAACTCCTCGGTATATCGATTTGAAGTTGGCGCCCATCCAGAGGTGCTCGCGAAATTTGAAAAATCCTTCGACAGCATTAAAAAAACCTATCGCAACGAACAAGAATACTTGTCCGCAGAGCTATTGGCGAAAGGCGCCTTGAAATATTGGCCAGATGAGTGGTGCCGCAGCTTTAAACGTCACTGCATAAAACCCTTTTCATTTTTTCTGGCGCGTGAGACAGTAATACCAAAAAACGCGCGGATTATTGTATTTCACGGCAAGCCCGATCCCCACGAAGCAATCGTTGGTGTTAGTGGCAAGTGGTATCGACACTTTAAGCCCGCAGCATGGATAACCGACCATTGGCGCTAGGCGCTTTAGGGGAGTTTTTATGGCGAGTGCAGAGCCGATAAAACAATTAATCTGCATCAACTGGGGAACCAAATACGGGTCTGATTACATCAACCGTTTGTATGGTATGGTGTCGCGAAATATCACCCCTCCTTTCACACTCACCTGTTTCACCGACAACAGCGAAGGCATTCGCCCAGAAGTGCATGCGGTGCCGCTGCCAGAACTTAGTTTTCAACTACCGCAAACCAAAAGAGGCATTTGGCCAAAATGTCGTCTTTGGAGCCAAACGCTGGGTGAGCTCACGGGGCCTGTTCTGTTTTTAGATCTCGATTTGGTTATCACAGGTAATCTTGATGGGTTTTTCAGTTTTGGCGATCCGAACGATGTCATATTGGCAAGAAACCCAAGCAACCCGCTAGAGAAACTCGGTCAGACATCTGTTTATCGCTTTCCCGTTGGCAAATTGCTGCCACTGTTAGAACGTTTTTCCGCGTCGCCCCTCGAGATTGCAGAGAAGTACCGTTTTGAGCAGCGCTACGTGACGCGAAACGCACCTGGGGGCGTAAAATTCTGGCCGAATCCGTGGGTGCTGCATTTTCGCCAGCAGTGTCGGCGAACGTTTCCTTTCAATTATTTCAAAGTGTCTAAATTACCTGACACGGCAAAAATCGCTATTTTTCCTGGCGATTTAAACCCTGGAGATGCGATCCAAGGTATCTATCACAGCGGTGGAAAAGTTCGCTCGCCGCGGCAGCATGTTTGTGCGGGCCTGCGCGGGGACCGCGATCGGTCGCTGCTTGCGCATCTCAGGCACTTTATACTGCCCACGCCCTGGGTTGATAGATTGTGGCGCGAATAGGCGCTTAGCTGAGTCTCTGCGTGTAGCCGTAGCGCTCAAAATCCTCTTTGTAGATCGCGTTGATAGACGCCAAGATATCTGGCGTTAAAAGGAGTTTTTTCTTAACCTGCTCGCTGCTGTTTGCTCGTGTCGCTGAGGAAAATCCGGTTGCGTGGCAAAAACGCTGCATGTCCTCAGGGTCATCCATTTTAAAAATTGAAAATCTTTTTACGCTGATATTTAGTCTCTTCAAAAAGCGGTACTGCGGATTTTCAATAAGCCAATGTTGCGGCTGAATATGCTCGTCCAGCCAGTAAATCTGCTCAAGCATTTCAACAAACGACGCGAAGGAAGTGTCCAGCAAGCGCTGGCGTATCGCTTCGTTACTGTGGGTTTTAGTCGATATTTGCAGCAGTGGGAAAAACACCCGCTGTGGTTTTTCCCATTTATAAGGTTGAGTTAAGTCAGCATTCATAGGAATTTTTTGAAATTTATCTTTATAGAATGACACGACTCGATCGTAGGGATTTCTTACGGTGAAGTAGACGTGGGGGCGACCTGAAAGCAGCCGCGCCCAAGCCTCAATCCGTTTCATTTTTTGGAAGGGTGCGTGTTTCTTAAAAGATGAAAACATCACTTTAAAATTGGTAAGAACTAACCCGGGCTCATTGTCTATTCTGAAATAAGGCATCGTGGTGTGTGCTCGATTTTTATTGTTATTATTATTTGCACTCAGATGGGAGAGTATCGCAAACCCGTCGGAACCACCAACTCCTCTCGAGAAAAAAACCAGTCGAACCAGAAAAAACCATTCCGCCTGCGATATTTGTCCGCTCTTTACGGGCGCAACGACGAGTTTGTTCTATGATTAGTCAGCCGACTTTGGTAACTTGCAGCAACTCAGGCCGGTGCTTATTTTTCAGGTTGTCTATGCGCATACGATTAAACAGATTTTCTTACAGCGTGCTTTTATACCTGCTGACGCCCTTTATTCTGTTGCGGTTAATCGTGCGGAGTATTAAAGCGCCCGCCTACGCGGCGCGCTGGGCCGAGCGTTTTGGCTTGGTTTCGCGCATGCAAAATAAGAGTCAAACTATTTGGGTGCACGCGGTGTCCGTGGGCGAAACAATTGCCGCCATTCCGTTAATTAAGCAACTGCAATTGCGCTATCCGCACCATCGACTGTTGGTGACTAACATGACGCCAACCGGTTCAGATAGAGTTGTGGCAACCTTTGGTGACAGCGTTTCCCACTGCTACGCGCCCTACGATATGCCCGATGCTGTGGCGCGTTTTTTGAAGCGTACCAACCCCCAGATGCTGGTCATTATGGAAACCGAGCTGTGGCCCAACACCATTGCTGCCTGCGAAAAACGCCAAATTCCTGTTATTTTGGCCAATGCGCGACTCTCCGAAAAATCTGCCCTTGGTTATCGGCGAGTGCTTGGATTGACGTCGCCCATGCTCGGCAGATTAACCAAGGTCGCTGCACAACACAGTGATGATGGTGCGCGATTTATCGCTCTTGGACTGCCACAGGCCAATCTCACTATCACCGGTAATATTAAATTTGATTTGGATATCACAGCGCTGATGAGGGCCGATGCAGAGGCGTTGTTGAAAGCTTGGCGTGGTGACAGTCAGCGCAAGATACTGCTGGTGGCCAGTACTCACCGCGGTGAGGATGAAATTATTTTGCGCGCATTTGGTGAGATCAAGCATCGCCATCCCAGCGCATTGCTGGTGTTAGTGCCCCGCCATCCCGAGCGCTTTAATGATGTTGCCGACCAAGCTCAGGCCGCTGGCTTTGTGGTTGCTCGCCACAGTGCTCGAGAGGACTGTTTGTCAGCAGATGTTGTCATCGGCGACACCATGGGTGAGTTGATGACGTTCTACGGTGCCTGCGACGTGGCCTTTGTGGGCGGCAGTTTGGTCGCTAATGGCGGCCACAATATGATTGAGCCTGCGGCTTGGGGAAAGCCGGTCCTCAGCGGGCCACATCTGTTTAATTTTGCCGAGGTTTCTAGTCTTTTGTTGTCTTCCGGCGGCATGCTTATAAGTCGCGATGCACAAGAACTCGCGACAACCGTGGTGGAGTTGTTTGATCACGAGGCGCGATTACAGGAGATGGGAGATCAGGCGCTGAGTGTGGCTGAAGCCAATCGCGGTGCGCTGGATAAATTGTTACACATTGTTGAGCAGGCGCTGCCAGCGCCGAAGCGCTAGCAGGCAGGTGTGAATTACTTGTTGATCACGAGTTGCGGATCAAGCCAAGCATTTAACTGATAAATATCGTCGGGTGATAACTGTCCGGCTACTTCCTTTAAGCGCATCATCGACAAAATATAGTCGTAGCGCGCATTGGCAAAATTGCGCCGCGCTTGATAGACGGTGCGTTGCGCTACCAGTACATCAACAATATTTCGCGTGCCCACTTCATAACCCGCTTGGGTCGCCTGTAAGGCGCTTTCGGCGGATGTGATGGACTGCTTGCGGGCTTTTACTCGTGCGGTGTTAGTCAGCACTAACTGATGCAGAGAGCGGGCTGCTTGAACGGTATTGCGCTTTGCAGCGACGAAATTTTCATCAGACTGAATAGACTGCTGTTTTGCTTGGCGACGCTGCGCATCAAGTGCACCACCGAGCCAAATTGGCATGGTGACAGCGATAGAAAAGGAATTGCCGTCTTGCTGTGACTCAAAGG
>Ga0208671_10000913_pt1 | contig 13445 bp, 22 predicted proteins | sample ColrivemetaGS759_FD_187606 | JGI IMG/M metagenome (GOLD analysis project Ga0208671, IMG submission 187606) | Estuarine microbial communities from the Columbia River estuary - Ebb tide ETM metaG S.759 (SPAdes) (version 2) | ecosystem: Environmental > Aquatic > Marine > Intertidal zone > Estuary ...
ACAAATATAGAAAGTAGCGTTTGACATACAAAAATGATAGACAAGACAATTTGATTATCACAAACAAGAAATAATGATAGACTAAAAATTATGACAGCAAAAGATAAAGCAAAAGATTTAGTAAATAGATTCTATGATACTATTGAAAATAACGTAGAACTTTACAAAGGAGAATATTTAGTAACAGCCAAACAATGTGCATTGATTTGTGTAGATGAAACGATTAAAGAACATCTCTACATTAGCCAAAACTATGATTGGCAAAATGAAAGTTACCAAGAGTTAGAAGATATTAAACAAGAAATAGAGAAATTATTTATACCCGATGTTGTGAAACCGTTTTTTTGCTTAAAAAAACCAACGGTTATAGGACCTCAAAAATGTGATAAACAATGTAGTTATTGTAAAATGGAGGAATCTTTGCAATAATATGTTTTACAACGGATAGTGTATGATTAAGTGAAACGACCCGAAGGGTTAATTATAAACATTGTTATGAGAAGTAAAATTTACTATTACATATTTAAAAAAGGAAAACAATATAACTGGAAACTACCGTATATAACGTATTGGGGTTGTGATAGCTACCATTGGGTAAGGCTACATAGTGTAAGTTGGGTAAGTGTCATAGGTAATAGAGTAAATGGAAATACTTTATTTACGGTACTGTTTGATGAAGGTAAAATAACAATTGATAGGTAGTAAATTTTATTACTCATAACTAGGGGATATGAGTTATAAAAGTAAATCAAAAATAGAGAAATTATGACACCAAAAGAAAAAGCAAAAGAGTTATTAGGTTTTTACCTTAAAATAATATCTGATGTTAATCCATTAGGAGATTATGGTAAAGCAGCCAAACAATGTGCATTAAGATGTGTAGATGAGATGATTAAAGAACATATACACGCTAGTCAGAACTACAAATGGCAAGATGAAATTTGGGAATGGTTAAGAGAAGTTAAACAGGAAATAAATAAATTATGAAACCAAAAGTATGCTGTAATTCAAAATGCGATCAAGTATTTTATAGTGCAAAGCATGAATTTTTTATTAAGGATATATGTGATAAATGCGTGGAATACAACCAGCGTCCGATTAAACTAGAAGACTTTGTTCACGGATTTGAATTTGAAATGTGGGATGATTTTGAGAAGAAATGGTATAAGCATACTTACTCAATATTCCCGCCGCAGAATGAAGAAAGGTTTTATTACTCACTACAAACATTAAGTAAATTTAGAAGGATATGAAAAAATATAGTATTGCAAATTACAACAGACTAAGAGCAGATATTAAAGCTACAAGCAAGATGTTGCCAGGGGTAGGAACACCAGACTTTCTTCACTCAAGAGATGACTTAATAGTTAAGTACATGCCTTTAGTAGAGAACTTAGCTAGAAAGTTTCCAACAGGACAACCTGCTACAGGAACTTTAAGTGTATTAGATCTAATACAATACGGTTATATTGGATTAATAAATGCTGTAGATAAAATAGATGTTAATATTTTAATCGATTCTGAGGACGCGGAAAAGACTATCAAGTCATTTATATCAAAGCGAGTAAAGGGAGCCATTAGACGATCTATAAACATCAATCGTGGAGATATGAAGATCCCAGAGTATAAGCTAAATGAAATACATAACTTGGATTTTGAAGAAGATAAACACGATCCAAGGGTTATGCTATTCTTCAGTCAAGTATTCGAATCGACTGATGCGTGGGAACCTAGAGGTGGAGTTGTATTTAATCCTTTTGATAAAGCTGACGATACACCACCGTATAATATTGAGTTGCTTAACAAATACCTGTTAAGTATAATGAAAGAGCATTTAAACCAAAATCAATACGATGTACTTAGGTTGTTCTATGGATTAGATGAACCTAGAATGAGTGCTATACAAATCGCAACATACCTAGGATTTAGTATGACTACAGCTAATGTAAGAGTATCACAGATAAAAAAATCAGCGATCGACAAGTTAATAAAGAATGTTGATCCTAACCAAATATTTGATATAATATAACTATGGAAGGAGCAGGAGATAGAGCAATAGCTCACTTAAGAGCTAGAACAGAAGCAATAGAAAGAAGAGTAGACGAGATTTTCGATGGAGATCTTGACGGAATAGTTGATGAAGACGGCAGACAATCAACAGTGGAATCTTATATAAAAGAACTTGAAATGTACCTATATATGTTGGACGCAGTGATGTTAAAAGTAAACCTTAATATACTGAATTAATGCACCTAACACCTTGAATACCAATTTAATAAACTGTTTATATGTGTAATTATATATATACGAAAACCTTATAACTTATGATGACAATAGAAGAAAAATTAGCAACCATCCAGACAAAATTTAAGTCTAAGAAATCTAGATATAATTCCTTCGGGAAATATAACTTTAGATCAGCTGAAGATATTTTAGAAGCTACCAAACCTTACTTATTAGAGTTAGGCGTTGTGGTAACAATATCAGAGAGATTAATTGATAGTCCTATGGACTTCCCTATTATGGAATCTAAAGCTACTATAACAGAGGTTCCAGATGGTACAATGAAAACCCCAAGTGCTATACATGCGACTGCTTTAGTTGGCGTTGATCTAACTCAGAAAGGTATGCAAATGCCACAGAAATTTGGTAGTGCATCATCTTATGGTAAAAAATATGCTTTAGGTAATCTATTCTTAATAGATGATACAGCAGATCCAGATGCATCAAATAATCACGGTAAAGGCGCGGCTAAAAATAAACCTGTATTAGAAGGGGAATCTTTAAAGAAAGCTAAGGAAGCTATCAAGTCTGGTAAATTTACTGTAGATCAGGTTAAAGCGAAATATGAAATACCAGCAGCAGTGTTAAAGACGTTGTAAACGTAACACGAGCTCTATTATATATTAACTGTGAATCAAATTAAATCAAGTAACACAATGACAAAAAAGCAAATAGCCCAAATATTAGAAGAATTAAAAGACGATTCTAATTATTATGGAGAATTCGGACAACAGTTCCTAAGTAATTCTAACATAAGAACATTAATGAAAGATCCATTAAGTTTTGGCGCACCAACAGAGCCTCACTTAAATTTAGTTAAGGGTCAATATTTTCATAACATGGTTTTAGAACCTGAAAAGATCGATAGCTTTAGAATTATAGATGCATCGTCTAGAAATACAAACATATACAAAGAAGAGTCCGCTGGTGAAATATGCCTGCTAAAAAAAGAGAGAGACGAACTCGTAGAACTTAAGAACATCATGATGGCAAATCCAACTGCTAGAGATCTAATAGCTGATGTCGATGTTAAGTACGAAGTTCCAGGTCTTTTAAATCTCTGTGGTGAATGGTGGAAAATGAAAGCGGATATTATTAATTATACCCAAAGCTTAGTAGTTGATATTAAGACAACAGGTGATATTGATAAGTTCTCTTCTAGTGCGTGGGAATATAATTACGATTCTCAAGCCTATATTTATTCTGAATACTTCGGCATGGACTTTGTGTTCGTTGTTGTTTGTAAGAAGTCTAAAAGATTAGGTATATTTGATTGCTCTCCTGAGTTTCTGGCAAGGGGTAAAGAGAAAGTAGAACAAGCTGTAGAGCTTTACAGAAAGTATTCGGACAAATCGTTTGATCCGAAAACGTATTTTATTGCAAACACCCTATAGCCTTATAGGACAAAAACAAATTAACATTATGGCTAGTATCATTAAATTTAGTATCGATCTTAATAAGATCCCGAAAGACAAGATTATCAACGGAAAGAAAGGTAAGTATTTACCTATGACTTTAACTATCAACGACGAGGTTGATCAGTATGGTAATCAAGGACCAGTTGTTGTTGAGCAATCTAAAGAAGAGCGCGAAGCAAAGGTAGATAAAGTATACATGGGCAATTGCAAAGTTGTTTGGACTAACGACCAAAACGTAGCTAAAGCACCTTACGTAGAAAATGGACAAGTAGGATCAACTCCTGCTCCAGATCCAAATCCAGTAGAAGATGATCTACCGTTCTAAATTTAGAACAAGCAATAGCGATTATTTAAGGTATATAACTTTAAAAAATATATTTATGACTGAAAAAACAAACTCACCACAGCTAAGTTCAGAACGAAGCAGTGTTAACGATAGAGTAGATAGAATGAAATTCTTAGGGAATTCAAAAACATCTGTTTGGAGGCGTAAACGCAGAAATAGATCAATATAGTGCTATACACTAGTAAGAGTCTCTCAAAAAATAGAACCTTTGGGATTGATTTTGTAACTTCATACTTTACAGAGGGGCTCTTATCAGTGTTAGTCACCCTACTCTTATTAGTGATATAAGGACTAAATTATATTTATGACTGTTGTGTAACAGCTAATAAGAAATAGGGTACTATAATTTTTAATCAAATCAAATCAAATAGCCTATGCAAGTAGAGACGACTGAAATAAACGGATTCTTAATTGAAGAGTTTAATCAGCATAAATTAGAGGAGGGGAAGACACAAGGAGTTTGTCCCCTTTGCTCTTCTAATCGAAAGCCAGCGCATCAGAAATCTAAATGTGCTAGTTACGATTGGCAGAGAGGAATTGGTAGTTGTCATAACTGCAACTCTACTTTCCAACTTCACACATTCAAAAGAAAAGGCAATCCATTAAAGGTATACGAAAGACCACCTGCTATAGATGTTAAAGCTAAAGAGCTTGGCATGCAAGCAGAAGATTGGTTTAAAAAGAGGGGCATATCTAAGAAAACTTTAGAAGATCTAAAAGTTACAGCAGGTAACGAGTGGATGCCACAAACCCAGAAATCAGAGAGCGTAGTTGAATTTAACTATTACATTGGACAAGAATTAGTTAATGTCAAATACAGAGATGGTAGAAAAAACTTCAAACTTTACAAGGGAGCAGAAAAAGTATTTTATAATATTGATAGTATTGTAGGACACGGATTCTGTGTAATTGTTGAGGGAGAAATGGATGTACTAGCATTGCACGAAGCAGGTATTGAGAACGCAATATCAGTTCCTAATGGTGCAACCTTGAATCACAACAACCTGGATTACTTAGATAACTGTATTGATTACTTCATAGATATGGAGAAAGTCATAATAGCGGTTGATAATGATACAGCAGGAGAAGCGTTGAGACAAGAGTTAATCCGTAGATTAGGAGCAGAAGTTTGTTACTTAGTAGACTTCGGAGAATACAAAGACTCAAACGATTATCTTATAGGAGAAGGCAAGGAAGCTTTGATGGATGTTATAGCGAAAGCTAAACAAGTTCCATTAGAGAATGTAACAACATTTAGAGATGTTGAAGGAGAGATCGAAGACTTTGTTAAGAATGGTTTTAAACCAGGATTTCAAATTGGTTTAGAGAACTTTGATGATATATTCTCTACTTATACTGGCCAATTCATTACAGTGACTGGAGTGCCAAGTTCTGGAAAGTCAGATTTCGTAGATCAGATGGCTGTTGGTTATAATAAGAATTACCAATGGAAGACTGCTTACGCATCCCCTGAGAATCATCCTACATATTTACATGCTCATAAGTTAATGAGAAAGATATGGGAAGGAATGCCAGGAGCGAAAGATATAAAAACAGATAAGTGGAACCAAGTAGCAGATCATGTGAATGATAACTTTTTCTTTATTGATATGGAAAAGTATTCACTTGATGCGGTATTAAAGAAAGGAGCAGAGTTAGTAAAGCGAAAAGGTATTAAATGTTTAGTCATTGACCCATTTAACAAGGTAAGAGATGTTAGCGGATCAGATGATGTGAACAGATATACAATGGAATACCTATCTAAGATAGAGATCTTCGCTAAAAAATACGATGTTCTGGTAATTGTAGTAGCACATCCTACAAAGATGTATAAGGATAAAGATGGCAAAATGGAAGAGCCAACTATGTACAACATCAAGGGTGGTGGTGAATGGTATGATGCCAGTTATCATGGCTTATTAGTCCACAGGGATTATGAAGCTAAGACGGTTAAGGTAAAGGTTCTTAAAGTTAAGTTCCAAAACCTAGGAGAGAATGGAGCAGAAGCTCATTTTAAATGGGATGCAGCTAGTGGTTGTTATATACCACATGAACTAGTTGGACTAAACGATGAAAAGATGCCATGGGAATAGAACTTAAAGTGCTATACACTGATGGGAAGACCTAAGAAGAAAGTTGGCGATATGGGTAAATATACACCTAATAAAGAAGATACTGAGGCTTATATATGGTGTGTTAGAAATGGTATTCATATTTCACCATTAGCGAGATCGGCAGTTACTTGGTATATAGACATCGAAATTAACGGCAACACAGCAAGGGATCCAAATGAATATGGACCGACGGATATATGGGTAAAACTATATGAGTATTATAGATATTATTATAAAAAAAGAAAAGAATGATAGAAGGAAGCAGTACAATGTTTTTAGAAGAGAGGTATAAAACTATTCTAGAGCGAATTAAGATGCATGGATCATACAGAGATGACAGAACTGGAGTAGGATGCATGTCAACATTTAACGAACACCTAAGCTGGAATATGGCGGATGGATTTTTCCCTATGATTACAGGTAGAAAAATGTTTGAGAAGTCTTTTCGAACAGAATTCGAATGGTTTATCAATGGAGAAACAAATACAAAACGATTCAGAGAAGCTGGCGTTAAGATTTGGGATTCATGGGCAGATGAGAATGGCGATTTAGGGCCTGTTTATGGACATCAATTGAGAAACTTTAATAGTCAATCAATTGACCAACTAAAAGCTGTTATAAGCAGCGTACGTGATGATAAAGACAGCCGAAGGCATGTTATTAGTCTTTGGAATCCAGCACAAACTGATGAGATGGCTTTGCCTCCGTGTTACCTCTACTTTCAGTTCTTTGTTGACCAGTACAACCAAGTAAATATGTTTGTGGTGCAAAGATCAGGAGATATGTTTTTAGGTATACCTTATGATATTGCTTTGTTTTCTCAAATACTATTATATGTTGCTGAGCAAGCTGGTAAATTTCCAGGTAAAATAGATCTACAAATAGTAGATGCTCATATTTATTTGAACCAATTTGACGCTGTTAATAGGTATTTACGCGAAGAAACTTATATGCCACCGATGTATTCATACAAGGACTCAGAGTTAAAAATAGGAGAATATTTGCATGGACCAGTAATTTCTGCACCAGTTGCAGTGTAAAAAACAAGAATTATGAGTAATATTATATACATCTATCACATACCTGGTAAAAAAATAGGAGTTACCAAAAACCTATTTAAACGAGTAACCAAGCAACAAGGTTACAAACCAGGCGAATATGAGATCTTAGGATCTTCAGACGATATCGAATGGATATCAGAAACAGAGAAAGCTCTGCAAATTAAGCACGGATATAAGAAAGACTTTAATTCGTACGAATCACTAGTAAAACAAAGAAAAGGTATGGAAATTAATGTAACCGAACAAACAACAACATTCCCCGCTGCAAAAGGAGAGGCTTTAATTGCTTATCTAAGAGACAATAAGGGTTTTAAATTTATGATAGACGATGTTGAAGTGCGTATAGATGACAAAGTCACGAGATGGATATTAGCTAACAGTAGAGTGTCTCATTTCAGGAAGACTAGATCTTACATATACAATCAGTCTTTGAAATCATTTATAGGAGAATTAGTAAGTGAACATAATTTTAAAAAGCCACAAACACCTAGTGGACCTCAGAATTTACCTGATACAATCTTTGATAAGATTAGATCATGGGCAGATACTAGAGGTATATACACAACAGGTGATCCTAAGACTCAATTAGTTAAACTAGTAGAAGAGCAAGGAGAAGTAGCAAGAGCTATTCTAAAGAAAGACTTACCAGAAATTAAAGATGGTATTGGCGATATGGTCGTAGTATTAACTAACCTAGCGCATCTAAGCGGATTTACTATAGAGGAATGCATTCAAGCAGCCTACACAGAGATCAAAGATCGTAAAGGAAAAATGGATAATGGAACATTTAAGAAAGAAACGCTATAAAATACTATATCATGAAAATTAAAGTTAAAGACCCGATTATTAAAAGAGTTATCAACAAAATTGTTGGTAGATCCAATGTTGGCTTTAAGAAGTACGGCAAGACATTAAAAGACGATGATACTGATTTAGTCGGTTGGTTAAATCATTTACAAGAAGAATTAATGGATGCTGTCAACTATATAGAGAGAGCTAGAGTTGAGATTGAAGAACAGCAAAAACCACAACCACAACCCAAATTATGGGATGGCTATTTTAATGCAATCAAAGACACGACTTTATCAGTTACTCCTGGCTTTTCTTATCCCTGTAGCTGTACACTGGCTGCCAATGGTAAATGCTGTAAAGATGGCAAGTAAATTCATAAAAAGAAGATCTAAACATAAAGGCCCGGTTAGAAGCAAGAAAGCTACCTTTGACGGTATTACTTTCGCTTCTGGCTTAGAGATGAATATGTGGAAAGCGATGAAAGCTGCTGGAATAAAAGCAGAGTATGAATCTGAAAAGTTTGAACTATTGTCTTCGTTTAAACTACCTAATGAAGTATGGGAGAGACAAGGAAACGGAAAGGGTTCATTCTTACAGAAGGCTGGAGTGAACATACGAGCTATGAGATACACTCCTGATTTCATTATAAGAAAACCAGATGGTGCTATACACATTATTATAGAGACTAAAGGTAGAGCTAATGAAGCTTTTCCTTTAAGATGGAAATTATTTAAAAAGGTAATTAAAGAACAGTATCCTGATGTTATAATCTTTAAACCACAAAAAATAGCAGAATGCGAAAAAACGGTAGAAAGAATCCTACAGCTTCAGAAAGCTTAGCTAGGAAACATTATAACCTTAGGCAAATGGAAAAATACATTAAATGGAGTGTAGAAACTAGAGGTTATTTAAAATGGAAAGATTTAGTAGAGTATCAATCAACCTATAAAATAGTAGAATAATGGAAGAAAAGGAAGAAACAACGTGGACAATTTCAATAGGAATGTATCCCGGGATTATGGTAGGAGTAAGAACTTATGACTGGTCAAATGCAAGACAGTTTGTATTATATTTACCATTTATAGATATATCATTCATGCTATTCAATGACGAGTGATAGAGAAAAGCTAGACGGAGTTGGCTTCTTCCTTGAGGAAATCGAGGCGGAAGTCAGAACTCTAGTAACAACAAAACCCACAAAACCAAACATGGTTGCAACAATGCAAGTAGTATTAAATTACGTTAACACAATTAAAGGAATTATCCAATGAAAGAAGACAAATTAATTAAACAGTTAGCTCAAGCTAAAAACGAAAGGTTACAGAATAACCAAATGATCCAATCTTTAAACCAAGATGTAAACGATCTACAACAGATGGTTAGTGGCTTTCTAGGCGTAATACGCTTATTGCATGGGTATGACGATGCTATAACGACGTTATCAGAACAACATAAGGCAGCGGAAGCTAAAGCAGCGTTAGAGGCTCAAGTGGATTTAGAGGATTCTATAAAAGAGATTGAAGTTGAAACAGAAGAAGTTAAAGTATTAGATTTAGGTAAAGATGATTAACGACAAGGAGCTGTTAAGCAGCATTACAGTGCATAACAAATATGCAAGGCATATTGAAAGTGAAGGAAGAAGAGAAACTTGGGAAGAGTTAATTACAAGGAACAAAGAAATGCATATTAAGAAATTTCCTGAGATGGAATTGTTTATTGATAACTTATATGATCACCATGTTGTAAATAAAGAGGTTCTACCTTCGATGCGTTCATTGCAATTCGGAGGAAAAGCTATTGATCAGAACAGTGCGCGGATATATAACTGCGCATTTATGCCTATAGATAATATACATGCCTTCAGTGAGGGTATGTTTTTGCTATTAGGTGGAACTGGTATTGGATATTCCGTACAGAACTTTAACATCGAAAAGCTACCATCAATAATGAAACCGAACTATAAGCGTAACAAAAGATACGTAGTTCAGGATAGTATAATTGGTTGGGCAGATGCTATCAAGACTTTAATGAAGTCTTACACCGGTAAACTTACATCTCACATAACTTTTGATCTATCTGATATTAGAGAGAAAGGAGCGTTATTAGTTACTGCTGGAGGTAAAGCGCCTGGTCCTGAGCCATTGAGAGTATGCTTAGTAATGATTGAAGGCATCTTACGGAACAAACAGTCAGGAGAACATTTAACTGATATTGAGTGTCATGACATTATGTGTCATATTGCCGATGCAGTATTAGCTGGTGGAATTAGAAGAGCAGCAATGATATCTTTATTTGATCTTAATTCAGACGCAATGCTAAGTGCTAAAGCTGGAAATTGGTGGGAAAACAATCCACAAAGAGGTAGAGCTAACAATTCTGTGTCATTACTTAGACATAAGATTGATAAGAAAACCTTTGATTCAGTTATGGATAGAATAGAGGCGTCAGGATCTGGCGAACCTGGTATCTATTTAACTAACGATAAACAATGGGGAACTAATCCTTGTTGTGAGATTGCTCTTAGACCGTTCCAGTTCTGTAACTTGGTTGAGATAAATATGGCAACAGTTAAAGATCAGGCTGATTTTGAAGATCGATGTGTTGCAGCAACTTCCCTAGCGACGTTACAAGCTAGTTATACGGACTTTCATTATCTTCGTGATATTTGGCAAAGGACCACAGAAAAGGATGCTTTAATAGGCGTCTCTATGACTGGTATTGCGGCAGATAATGTGTTAGAACTTGACTTTGAAGCTGGGGCAGAAATTGTTAGGGATACAAATGCAGTATGGGCTGATCATTTAGGTATTAATGCAGCAGCTAGAACCACTTGTGTTAAACCAGCGGGAACTACATCACTTGTATTAGGTACATCATCAGGTATACATGCTTGGCATAATGATTATTACTTAAGAAGAATGAGATTAGGTAAGAATGAATCATTATATCACTACTTAAACGCTGTTCTTCCTGATTTTATAGAAGATGAATATTTCAATCCGAATACAATGGCTGTATTAACTATACCTCAAAAAGCACCAGAGGGAGCTATCATAAGACAAGAGTCTGCAATTGATTTACTTGAGAGAGTTAAGTTGATATCTAGAGATTGGGTTAGGCCTGGTCATTCTGACGGTTCTAATACTCACAACGTTTCATGTACTGTGAATGTTAAACCTGATGAATGGAAGATCGTTGGTGAATGGATGTGGGTGAACAAAGAATATTATAATGGCTTATCTATATTGCCAGCTGATGGAGGAACCTATAAACAAATGCCATTTGAAGATTGTACTAAAGAAGTATATGAAGAAATGATGGTTAAATTAAATGCAGCGAATATTGACATGAAGTTAGTGACTGAAGAATTTGACGAAACGTCATTCTCTGAAATTATTGCTTGTGCTGGTGGTGCCTGTGAAATTAAATAATGAATCAAGTGCTATACACCTTATAATAACAAATCCCCTATGATTAATTTCGTAGGGGATTTTTTTATTACCATCTTGCTTTTTCTTCTCTTATGTCGTAGTGTACAAAAGTGTCATAAAGACCCAAACCTCCGTCGAGCATAATACCATCTTTTATAAATGCTTCTATTGTAAAATGTAAATCCTTCGGGTCTATTCCTGCAACCTGTAAATCCGCTGCTTTTCCTTGTAAGTGTTGACTATTTTTAGCGCCTCCTACAGCCTTGTTATGTGATTCGCATCTATACGCATTAGTTATATGTATTGGAGCTCCTAAGCCATCTCTAAGGATTTGTAATTGGTCTGCTAAGTAATAATTATTTAGCCTAACCCAATCAGGCATCTCACAACCACAATTGCATTCAAATTCTTCAGAATTAAAGTTTCTAGTTATTCTCATTTTTTAATAGTTTTATTTCTAGAATTATACCGCCTATTCCTATAACAGTATTTCTGTTTAAGAATCTAGGGTATTTTAGTACAGTTCCTTCGTAGATATTGCCATTTGAACCTTCCCAAATTTCTTTAAATTGAACCGCTTTCTTTTTTCTCATTACGTCCTTGTCATGTGATCTAAACTCTTTTGCAGTAGCTTTATCCCATACGTCGAAATCAGTAAACCCTATATAATCTGAGGATTGCTTCCCTATTGGCTGTAGTAATGTTCTTGAGTATTCTTCGTTAAGGAATAACATAACCCCGTTAGTATCTTTTAACCACATTGGCACAGGAATATCTATATGAGAACTCTCAAATATTAAAAGTTGGTTTCTTAAATTTTGAACGTCTTCTCTTTTTTGTTGTGAATCAGTTTTCAGATACTCAACCTCTTCACGTAGCTTTATAACTTCAGCTTTATATTCAGCAACTAAAGCCTTATATTCTGCCATAACAGAAACAAACTCGCTATTGTCTTGTTTCCTATTTCCTAGTTTATACGTAAGAAACGCTCCTAATCCACCAGCACCAAGAATGATGCTTATTAATTTTAATATATCCATAGTTTATTCTTTATGATATTTAATGATAGAATTTGCGTTACGTCCAGTTGTTTTAGTAATTCTTTCATCTAGGGATATAATCTTCGCCTCCAACTGCTCTATCTTTGATATAGTTCTTGTTATGTGGATTGATGTTATAGCAACGGCCATTACCACGCTTATAAACGTAGCCACCTTTAATCTAATAACATAAGTATCTGTTGTTTTTTCCATTATATTCCTGCTTTTTCTAATCTTGAATATCCTCAGATATATAGTCCATTCCCCTTGCTTTCTTCCAGCGTGCAATATCGCTAGCTTTTTTGTTAGCTTTTCTTGTTTCTTTAGACTTTCTAGTGGTTTCTTTCTGTTTCTTAGCCGCTTTAGCTTTATCAGTCGCTATTTCTTTAGGCGTTCTTTTTAGCAACCTTTGCTTTTCTAGTTGCTTATCAGTTTCAGCTTCTGATTTTCTTTCAGCTGCTTTCCTTTCTTTCTTATCCGCTCTAGCTTTTATCTTGATTTGCTTAAACTCTTCGTCCTGTACCCCTATAGCGTATGGATTCCACCCTAAATTAATAAGAGCTTTTTCACCTCTTGTCGCTTCGTTTACATCTACAAAAGTAAGTTTCACTATTTCAGCTTGCTTAGCAAACCAGTTAACAGGTAAGTTTGTAATACCTTCTGATACAGCCGCAGTAGAAACCCATCTAGGTGAGTCCCATCTCCATCCTATTGAATCGATAACTTCCTTGTTGTATTTTTCAACTGTCATAGCTTTTCTAACATACCTTGCTCTTGCATTTAACGGAGGAGATATAGAAGAAGCTGCAATTATAGCGGGTCCAGTATCCATAGGGCCTTCTTTTTCAAGTCCTTCTTTCATAGCCGCTGCTGTTTTAGCCATCGCCATTATAGAAGCACCATATACACCAGCTCCTCTCATTATAGTCTCCAACATACTAGTCAAAATATGGTATTGTC
>Ga0208671_10000924_pt1 | contig 13364 bp, 10 predicted proteins | sample ColrivemetaGS759_FD_187606 | JGI IMG/M metagenome (GOLD analysis project Ga0208671, IMG submission 187606) | Estuarine microbial communities from the Columbia River estuary - Ebb tide ETM metaG S.759 (SPAdes) (version 2) | ecosystem: Environmental > Aquatic > Marine > Intertidal zone > Estuary ...
TATCATGGACCCACCCGCTTGGGGGAATGGCCCAAAGGGTGAAAAATGGAAACTCGAGGATAAAATAGACCAGCTTTTCGCAGCCACCGCACAAATATTAAATCCAAGTGGCCTGCTCACACTCAATACCTATTCGCCTTCTATTGAGGCTAGTATGCTGAGCGAATTGGCGGCCATATATTTTGAAGGAAGGCCTGTTGAACAAAGCGGCTTGTTCATTGAAAGCCAAACCGGTAAAGCCCTGTATTGTGGTGAATTACTGCGTATTGGCGCCTTGTCTTTACAATAATTCGTTGGCTAAATTGGCCAATTCAGAGCGCTCTCCTTTTTCCAGTTTAACATGGGCAAAAAGCGGTTGTCCTTTCAAGCGGTCAATTAAGTAGGCCAAGCCATTGCTGTTTTCATCTAAATAGGGCGTATCAATCTGATGCACATCACCGGTAAATACAATTTTGGTGTTCTCTCCTGCCCTAGTAATAATTGTTTTGATCTCGTGTGGCGTTAAATTTTGAGCCTCATCAATGATAAACATAATGTTACTTAAGCTGCGGCCCCTGATAAAGGCAAGCGGTGTAATAACTATGCGCTTGGTTTGCTCCATTTCAATAATGGCTTTGTACTTTTTCTCATTTTCACCAAATTGAGATTTGATGAATTTGAGGTTGTCCCAGAGGGGTTCCATATAAGGACCGATTTTATCGTCGGCATCGCCAGGTAAAAAGCCAATTTCTTTGTTGGAAAGCGGAACTAGCGGCCGAGCTAAAATTACCTGATCGAATTTTTTATTTTGCTCAAGTGCAGCTGCAAGTGCCAAAAGGGTTTTGCCGGTTCCTGCCACTCCTTGCATGGCCACCAATTTCACTTCTGAATTAAGCAGTGCATGAAAAGCAAAAGCTTGTTCGGCGTTCTTGGGCTTGATCCCATAAACAAATTCTTTTTCAATGCGCTCTATCTGATCATTGAAGTGATTATAGAAGGCCAAAGAAGAGGTTTTGCCGTTCTTGAGGATATAGTAACCATTGGTGATTTTTTTATCACCTAGAATGCCATTTTCTTCAATGCTTCCTCGGGTAAAAATTTCTCGTATAACATCGGAATCAATTCCTTCTACACCATAATTGCCAACCGTTTGTATTTCGGATGAATCTACCTTTCCGGTCTGATAATCTTCGGCAATTACACCAAGGGCTTTTGCTTTGATACGCAGATTAATATCCTTGGTGACGAGTATAATTGCCCTTTTAGGTTCGTGCTCCATGAGCTGTAGAGCGGCATTGATGATTTTATGATCGTTTTTACCCATCGCAAAAACTTTTTCGGCATTCAACCCCGAGGGCTGCTCATCCATGATCACCTTGAATTTTCCAAGCCCCTTGCCTAGATTGATCCATTCTTGTAAGGAGCCACTTCCCGAGAGCTTATCGATAAAGCGAATGACTTCCCGTGCAGAAAAATTCTTGGTGTCGTTGCCAATTTTAAACTTATCTAATTCTTCAAGAACTGTGATAGGAATGGCTACGAAATGCTCGTTGAAATTATTAATTGCATCGAAATCATGTAACAAAACTGAGGTGTCTAACACAAAGATTTTTTCCTTTTTTCTCATCCGCTTTTTGTTTTGAATATACAGATTATTCCTATTGATAAATCAAAGAACTAAAGGAAAATAAATATTTAACTCAGCGCTTATTTCTTCTTAAAGAAGGACTTAAACGCTGCATCTAGTGTGCTGTATACGAAAGTAAAACCCGCTTGTTTGATTTTTTCATTACTTGCCTGTAAATCTGTCAAGACCAAAATAGCACGTTCTCCAAGCAGCAATTTCAAGATAAAAGCAGGTACATTGGGCAGAATCAAAGGCCTTTTCATCCACTTGGCCAATAGCTGTGTCATTTCCAAATTAGTATTGTTGGCAGCAGATGCATTGTAGGTGCCTTGGAGCTGATGATCAATGGCAAACAGCATCAAACGACAGAGGTCATTGATGTGAATCCAGGGGCTGTGCTGCTTGCCCGAAGCTACTGCAGCGCCTAAGCCAAAATAAATCGGTTGTTTCATCAAGTGCAATGAGCCCCCGTGTCTTGAAAGCACCATAGATATTCTTAAAACTGCCCCCTTGACTTGGTTGGTGACTAGTTGGTGAGCTCCTTCCCACTCTTTAACTACAGCGGAAAGAAAATCAGACCCATAAGCCTCCTCTTCATAATATATTTTGCCTTTTTGATTGCCATAACAATTCACGCCCGAAGCGCCGATATAATAGTTCAAGCGCGGCATTTGTGGTATAAGTGAAGCCAAAAACGCTGTGCTCTTCACCCTAGAGTTTAGGATTGCCTCCTTGCGCTTTGATCTCCAGCGCTTTGCGCCGATATTTTCACCAGCCAAATTGATGAGAATATCAATTTTATCAAGCTTTTTGGTATCAATCTTGCCAGCTTCCGGATCCCAATAAATGTGTCCATGTCTTTTTGGATTGCGCGTTAACTTGTACACTCGATAGCCACGGTCTTTGAAGTGGCGCGTGAGGTGCCCGCCAATGAGGCCAGAACCACCCGCAATGAGTACCGTTGGCATATCGTCTTTTAGGGTTGGCATAACTTTTTTAATTCCTGAATTTCTTTGGGGCTGCTTTGTTGTAACGATTTACAAGATTTTTCTTTTTTAAGTAGGGCGCTTTTAAGCTCAAGTGTATCCTGATGCGTTGCCGATCCAGACCAAATACGATTTGAAATTTCGTTCACTTTCTTTGCTTGAAATAAGCAAGTACATTGCGATTTATCTTTGGAGGAGCAACCCAGCGTAAGCACCAATAGCCCTATAAAAAGAACTGTTTTATTATTTCGTATCATTTACAACAAATTTAGAATATATTCGTACAACATCGTATGCGCATACTGACATCTTTATTGTTGCTGTTCTTGGTTGTTCAACAAACAATGGCGCAATCTTGTTCAATGGATTTTAATCCAAAAAGGCAGCTTGTTGTAAGTACTATTTTGTGTCCGGATGCCATGCTTGCAGATCTTACTCAGTTGCATAAAAACATTTTAGAAGTCCATCCGAACCCAACTTATTACGGAGAATTAAATGACCTGAGCAGCGCCTTTCAAAAAGCTTGTGCTGAAGTGGTACAAAAACCTTTAAGTGTGTTTGATTTTCTATTGATTGTCAACACCTATTTAAATGTTTTAAAAGATTCTCATACTGGAATCAACCCCAAACAATTTCTATACAATGTCAATGTAAACAGACAGGTATTGCCTTTTTTTGTTTCGCAAATAGATCAAAAATTTTATATCAATTATGCCTTAGATCCTAACATTACTCGAGGAGCGGAACTTATTAAAATCGATCAATATGAAATAGCGGAGCTTTATAACTATGGCAAATTGCTGAGCCTCAATGAGGGCAATGCCTATGCAGCAAGTAATGATATTGCAATTGAATACATTAGTGTGGCATACAATCTTTTGTCTATGTCATTGAAAGAAGAAAAAACTGCTAGCATACAATTAGTTGATCAAAGTGGTGATACGATTCACCAAAGTATTTTATTTACGCCGTCATGGAAATATTTTTTAAGCTCCTTATTTGAAGAAAGCGAAGAAATGATCAGCTATACTTTTGACCAGCAGAACAATGCAATTTTGACTGTTACTTCTTTTGAACCCCTCTCTTTGAATCATTTTCAAAAAGAAATTGATGCGTTTTTTCAAGAGGTAAAGCAGCGCAATTGCCCATCTTTGTATATTGACTTGCGCAATAACCTCGGTGGGCTCATTCGGGCTGAAGAATATTTGTTTAGTTACATCAATACCAAACAAACGCCTATTCGCACCAATTACCTTTATAAGCGCAGCGATTACGATCGCTTTGCACGCCTTAGCCCTTTACAAGAAATGCAATTTATTAATCGAGCAAAAAACAATTACCCCAATGGCTTGATTTCAAAAGAATACGACTTCTATAAATTGCCCAAAGGATCTACGGCTACCATTCTTTATGATTATTTGCCAAAAAATAATTTGAACTATGCCTATGATGGCCCTTGCCAATTAGTGATAAATGCCAATTCAATGTCTGCTTCAGTATTATTTGCGGGTTGGTTTAAATACATTGAACGAGGTGAGATTCTCGGATCAACGTGCATGGGTGGAATGGGCGGAACTTTTGGCAATCCGGCCGTCATCACCTTAAATCATACGGGGATAAATGTCATGATTTCTACCTTAAAATTTACTCCGCTGCATATCAAACAAAGGGAATTATTGCCCATTGAACCAACCATACCAATCAGGGCAACTCGTCGAGACCTTATTGAAAGAAAAGATCCTTTTTATGAGTATCTATTGAACTACCAAAAATAGTAGAATCCTGCCAAAACCAGTAAATAACGAATTAATTTACCGATTCCCATAAAAATAAACGTCGGGAGCCATGGGGCTTTAAAAAAGCCCAATGCAATGCCTATGATATCGCCAATCAGTGGAAGCCAACAAAGTAAAGCCATCCAACTTCCAAAGTGTTGCACCTTGGTTTGCCATTGCTCGATCGATTGGGGCTTGGCCCCCATTTTCTCCAACCATTTTGGATTGCCAATGTAACCAATCCCATAATTGAGCCAAGAGCCCAAGGTATTGCCAGAAGTTGCAACCAATAAGGTTGTGAGCGGATCAAAGCCATAAACCAGCATACCCGATAATATTGCCTCTGAAGCAACAGGCAAGATCGTGGCAGCCAAAAAGCTGGCTACAAACAGGCCGTAATATCCGTATTCGAAGCTCATGTGAACAAAAAAAGCCGGTTACCCGGCTTTTTGATTTTGTATAAAATGAATTAACGCTTCACAAATTTCTTGGTCAAGGATTGACCATTAGACATCAATCGAATGGAATAAATTCCTGCCGCCCAATCTTCGGCAGCAAGTGTCAATTCTTGTGCGCCAGAGGCAAGTTGAGTAAACTCGTTGTACTGCATGATTTTTCCCGTGACATCCGTAACGATAACTGTTAGGTCACTTGTGTTTTGCAACTCAAAGCGCAATATGGCATTGCTTGTTGTTGGATTTGGTAACACTACTGCTTGTGCAATTTCTGCTTGCTCCGAAACATTGAGAATCGGATCAAAATTCATGCGTACCATTGGAGTATTGGTGGTGTAATACCAAGTATTGTCAGAAAGATCTAAAAAGAATGAGGTTTGTGGGTCAGATTTACCCGCATTAGACACACGTAAACCTGTAGAATAAGATCCCACTACAGCCAAGTAAGTCATGCCGGCTGCAAGGTCAATATAGGGCTCTAATTCCATTACTAAGTTGGTATTGAGTTGGTTGGAGGCCAACACCAAAGGAGCAGATTCAGATTCAAAAACGAAATCTCCGGTGGTTGGATCCAAAGAATAGAGTTTTACAAAGATTTCAGTGCCTACTGTTGCACCATTGGCTCCACCTGGTAGGCGCACGTTGATTGCCTTTAGGGTTTCATCTTGGAAAATATCAAACAAATTCCCGGCTTCAAAACCATTTGAGCCGTTGGATGTGCTTCCTGTTGGCGTGCCGTTGTCACGAGCATAAATAAAGTCTGTGATTGCAAAGTCAATGTTGGCAATGCTGTTATTTGCTGGAATATCATCGGTTGAGTCAGCGCTAATTGAACGCGTAATTGAAATGTTGCCAGGAGTTGCCGGTGGAATATAAAAAGTTGTGAGTTCAATGGCTGCAGTGTCTAAAGAATTGATAGACACTGGTGTTGAAGCACCTGTCCAAGCACCACTGTTGGCATTGATATTGAGCGTTACGTTTGTTTGGGTATTGACACCTCCATTAAATACATCGGCAGAAAAACCAATTTCTGCAACTTGTTCGTCAGGAATTTGATAATAAGGTAGGCCGAGGGTGCCCCAGTAAGTTGAAGTTACTGAAAGGTCATTGGTTGGATTGGTAACAATTTTTACATCGTCGAGGTACCAACCATAGGTGATCCAAACGTTTGGATTTGTTGCCGATCCAGGGAAGTTCGTAGTCCAAGAAAAACGGATCCAAATAGGGCTTGGTGTGGCACTCAAGAAAGTGGCCAAGTTAATGATTTTGACATCTGGGTTGGCATAGGCTGATCCGCCTGCAGCAGACAAAACAGGCTTGTCAAGGTTATTGCCTACCGTAACCCAAGTAGAGCCATCGGTAGAAATTTGAATTTCTTGTAAGTCGTTGAATCGGGCTCCGTATTGCTCAAATTGCAAAGAAACCTGATTGCTTCCGCCCAAGGCTGCAATGTCAATTGGCTGGGCAGTTGTGAGGGTGTATACTACATTGAGTGCCTGAGTTGCCGGGCTCGCAGTAGGGTCTCCATTCACTAATTCTGCATAACTACCACCTGAAGTGGAACTAATGCCATTATTTGACCACCAACCATCGTTGGTGCTATTGATGTTCCATCCAAAATCAATGCCTGTTTGGCCGGAATTATCGATAGTCCAGTTGCTTGCATTGGAAAAGTCATCAGACCATAGGGTAACACCTAAAATTTTGTCATTGGCAACAGCACCTGAAGCTTCTTTAGGAGCCTTGATGAGCTCTTGAAAAGTCTGAATGCGCGGTGCTTTTTGAGCATAGGCTACACTTGCTAAAGCGCCGATAAAAAGTATGAGTTTTTTCATGTTCTAGAATTTTGGTAATAAATATAGATAAAACTAAGCGTCCTTCAAAAAAGGTAACTGCTTTCTTGCTTCTTTTAACAGTTTTGCATCGAGTGTGGCCATAAAAATTCCTTCCTGAGCGGTTGGTTCAAGAATTTTTTTGCCCAACATATCAATCACTTGACTATGCCCACAATAACCTAAATTATTCATGTCTGTACCCACACGATTGCAGGCCAGCACAAAACATTGGTTTTCAATTGCCCTAGCACCCAACAAAGAATCCCAATGCGATATGCGTCTATCTGGCCAATTGGCGACATACAAGAGCACATCGTAGGCAGCTTCATTCAATGTATTGACCCTATTTCGAATCAGCTCAGGGAAACGCAAATCATAACAGATCTGTAAATTAATTTTCCAACCTTTAAATTCTAAAATTTGCTCATGCCTACCGGCCGTAAAAAGGCCTTCTTCGCCTCCTAGGCCGAATAATTTACGTTTATCATAGATGTGAAGCTGCCCAGAAGGTTGGACAAAAACACCGCGATTGAAATAAAAACTTCCGTCGCTTACCATCAGAGAGGTATAAATCGCTGTATTTAATCGATGCGACAGCTTTTGTAGGAAGTGGAGCCCCTCAGAGTTAGACCAATTATCTGCTAGTTTAACATCCATACTAAAACCAGTATGAAACATCTCAGGTAAGAGCAATAAATCGAGTTCAGGCTTGTTGGACAACCATTGCTCAACGCGCTCAAAGTTGGCTTGTTTGTCTTGCCAAACTTGATCTAGCTGCAATATACCTACATTTAAATTTTGCATAATCTTTCTATTGCGGCTTCGAGGGTTGAAGTGGTTTTAGCATAACAAAATCTAATTAATTTGCGGTCCTCCCCATTGGCATTAAACACCGAAAGAGGAATAGCAGCAACGCCATGATCAATAGTTAGCTTTTTACAAAAATCAGTATCAAGCTCATTGGATATTTCTTCATAAGACGCAACTTGAAAATAACTTCCTTCTGCAGGTAGCAATTGAAAGCTACTATTAGCCAAGCCTGCTTGAAATATGTCTCGTTTTTGACGATAGGTATCTTTGAGTAAACTCACATTTGCTGTTTTCAAATAGTTTGCCAAGGCTTCTTGTGCAATGCTATTCACAGAGAATACTAGGAACTGATGTACCTTGTGTATTTCTTTCATGAGCTCATCGCTACATGTTAAGTAACCTATTTTCCAGCCAGTGATATGAAAGGTTTTGCCAAAGGATGAAACAATAATAGCGCGCTCGCGAATTTGCGCTCTTTGATGTATGGATTGATGAGGCTCAGTAAAGTAAATAAATTCGTAAACTTCATCGGAAAGCAACAGCAAATTTGTGTGCTTTGACATTATTTTTTCAAGTGCTAAAAAATCACTTTCGGCCCATATCGTTCCACTCGGATTGTGTGGATTATTGACAATCAACATTTTCGTACGAGGGCCAATGCTTTGATCTATTAACTCCCAATTAGGTTTAAAATCTAATCCTAAGGGTATTCTCTTGGCTATAGCGCCTGCTAGCTGCACAGGGGCCTCATAACAATCATAACTCGGGTCAAGAATGATGACCTCCTCGGATTGATGCACAAGAGCGGTGATAGCAGTAAATATAGCTTGGGTAGCACCGGCAGTAATTAAAACCTCCGAGATGGAAAGCTGTCTTTGATACTGCCCGGCGATCAATTCAATAATGGCCTGGCGTAGAGCCACATGGCCAGCCATCGGGGCATATTGATGTGCAGCTGAATTGGCTGCAGTCTCCAAGGCCCTTTGAAGCTTTGGGTCAATATCAAAATTTGGAAAGCCTTGCGCTAAGTTAATGGCATTGTGTTGCTGGGCAAGCAGCGACATGGTTGTAAAGATGGTAGTGCCGACATGAGGTAGTTTTGAATTCACAAAACTATTTTTGGCCGCCTAACATTTTCTTAGCTTGCTCAATGGAAATGCGGCTACGGTTGTTAAATGCAACTATGAAAGCCTCAGGATAACCATTCGCTCTTAACTGATTTTGCAATTTAACTGCATCTTCAAGTGTATGCAGTCCGGCGCCTAAGCAATACTTATAACTGCCTTCATGCTCGTACTCGTATACATCATCTCGCTTGTACTTAGCAGTAGGGTTAGGAATTTGAGCCGTAGAAGATTCTACTTGAACACGGAAGTGTACCCCTTGCATCTCTTCAGTATCCACTAAATTAGTCAATCTGAAGTCTTCAGCATTGGTCTCTTGAATCACAACATTTCCTTTGCCATCCGTTGCCTCAGCACCGCCTTTTGGAGCCACTTTTGCAGATCCTGTGGTAATGTTCAAAGATTTAATGATAAACTCCGTGCGTCGATTCAATTGATTTTCCAAATCAGAACATTGCGACTTAGCTTTTCCTTCACAAGGGCAATCGACCTTAAGTTGGGTTTCACCGTAGCCCTTGTAGGTGATGCGCTCCGGATTTGATATGCGTGCTTTGATATAATTGGCCGCATTCAATGCACGATTATCAGAGAGTTTCTGATTGTAAGCCAATGAACCTCGGCAATCCGTATGCGAACCTAACTCAACCTCTATTTTTGCATGTTTGTTCATGAAACGTACAACCTTGTCGAGTTCAATAATAGCATCTGGTCTAAGATCGGCTTTGTCAAAATCATAATAAATAGACTTTAATCCAAGCAAAGCTGTGATTTCTTGTTCTAGCGATAAAGGCTCTAGAGTAAGGTCAACCAATGAGGCTACAGTTACCACGCTCGAATCAATCACAGTATAGGTAAATGGAATTTCTTTGGAAACATACCCTTCTTTATCTAAATAGATGGTAAAATGTAACTGAGACTCCATTGGAATGCTATCCAACAGTTGCGATAACTTTCCAAATTCACTCGTTGTGCCGCTAAATAACACAATGCCTGTTGAATCATCAATAATGCGTATTGCTACGTCAGAAACAGGTTCTCCTGTCTGTGCATCAGTAACAACATATTCGAGCGGTACATCAACAAATTTCTCCTTCAAATTAAAGGCATAGATATCGTCAGTTGAACCAGTAGTGCCACGGTTTGAAGTGATGTAACCGTTTTTGCTATCTGTAAAGAAGATTGCTAGATCATCAAAGGTAGTGTTGAATGGGGCGCCCATATTGAAGACCTCCAAATTCTCAACAACAAATAAATCATAACCTCCCATTGAATTATGACCTTGGGACGTAAAGTAAAGTTTATCATTGAATACCAATGGAAAGATGTCGTTTTTATCCGTATTGACATTGCGAACTAACTCCTTTTGTCCAAACTTTCCATTTTCAAAAGTACATTTGTAAATGTCCATGCCCCCTTTTCCACCTGGCATATCCGAAGAGAAATAAAGCAATTTATTTTTCTCATCAAAAAAAGGATGCGTTACATTGTACTTATCATTGTTAAAAGGAACAGGCAATGGTTTTGTCCATTCACCTTTGGCATTTTTTGTTGAATAATAAACGGTAAGTTTTTCGTTTTTGTCCGAACCGTAATTATTGGTAAAAAATAAGAGGTCGCCCTTTGCATTGGTGCTGATTGGCCCGTCATAAAAACAGGTATTAATAAGCATTAACTCATGTGTTTCGGCAGACATGAGGCTAGGTTCTTTTAAATTGCAACCATCAACTTCATATAGGTCCGAGAATGGTTTTTTAGCAAATTCATCCATGTCAACATCTTCACAAGCATTTTTTGCGGCAGACAAGACATAAATCTTATCTCCTAATTTGCGTGTGGCAAAGTCGTCATAAGGGGTATTGAAGCATGCAGGTGTCAACGTGACCTCATACGGATCGAAAGATTTAGTAGTTTGAGACCAAGCCGAAAGACTAAATGCCCCTACGACAACGAAAGCTAGAAATTGACGAATAAATGTCATTTATATCAATTGAAAAAACGTGGACCTTGACAACGACTTGCGTTGTTGTTGAATTTATAGCGTAGTGCTAGTTCGTGAGATTGAATGGTTACGGTATTCATTTTAGACGTTGGATATGTATATGAATATCCCATGTAGAATTTATTGTTGAAATCGTAACCTAAAATAGCCCCTACAGCACTATTTAGTTGGTAAGAAAGTCCAAAATCAAAACCGATTTTGTGTGTCATGATCATATTCATATCTAAGGTAAGTGGAAGGCCTTTCATTACACGACCAACGGCATTCGGACGCAAAGTCCAAGTATCACCTAACTTGACATTACCTCCTAAATAACCTACATAACCACCCTTCGTATCTACATAAAGATTGTTATTGCGGTTTTTAAAGTAAGTCTCCCCTACACGTGGTTGAGAAAAACCTACATAAAAATTCTTATGATAGAGTAAAAAACCATATCCAGCATTGAATTGAAGCCCTGTGGTCATGTTCGTGAGCATGTCAGGATCCATAGGTATGTTCGTATTCAACTCGGCCAAATTAACTGTTGTGTTGCCAGCAATAGCACGAAGACCTAAGGCAAAACGCCAATTGTTATTCAACTTCAAATGATAAGCTCCGTTTACTGCAAATTGAGAGGACTTTACAGGGCCCAACTCATCTTGTAGCAAAGATACGCCTACACCAAAACTCTTTAGGATATTAAAATTACCTGAAAGTGTCATGGTCATAGGGGCTCCGCGCAGACCTGTCCATTGGGTGTTAGCCAATGACGAGATGTCATTGTAAGAATTCGAACCCGCTTGTGCTGGATTGAGCATTAACGCATTGAACTGGTTTTGACGGTAATTTGGGTCTTGTGCTTGTGATTGGAAACTCACAAGCACTACGCCCAATGTCAAGATGATGCTATTGATCTTTTTCATATTCTATTGTCTAAGACTTCTTATTGTTTAACACGATTGATGTATACATAACCATTGAGTTGCTTGCCACCATCCAAATTAAGGATATAGTAGTAAGTTCCATCAGGGACTGGTGAACCAGTATTTAATAGCGTACCATCCCAATCGTTATTGTACTGACTGCTGTAGTATACAAGTGTTCCGTAACGGCTATATACAGTCATTTCTTTCGTGTTGTAGCCTTCCAATCCTGGGATAACCCATGTGTCATTGAAGTTGTTTCCGTTTGGAGTAAAGGCATCAGGAACTGAAGGTCCGAAGGCACTATTACCACAAGCATCGGAAGCAATTACAGTAACCATTACTTGAGCAGTTGATTGGTTACCACTGTTGTCAATAACTGTCACTGTAATCAAGTTATTACCAACATTTGAGCAATCAAATTCAGACTGACCAAGAATTACTGATGCAATTCCACAGTTATCATAAGAGCCGTTGTCTACATCAGCGAAGTTGATTGAAGCGCTTCCATTGGCATCTAGGATCACTGAAGTGTTCGCTAACAATACCACAGGAGCCGTTTGATCAACCACAGTTACTGTTTGATCAACCGTTGTGCTATTACCTGATGCATCTGTTATGGTCCAAGTCACGGTCGTTGTGCCTAATGGATAAGTAGAAGGTGCATTATTAGTTATAGTTAAGTCGTTTGTACAGTTGTCAGTCGCCATTGGCATTCCTAACTCAACTCCTGTCGCTTCACAGAAATCATTTGATGATACTGTGATGTCTGCAGGAGTGCTTGTCACAACCGGAGCAGATTGGTCAACTACAGTAACTACTTGAGTAGCTGTTGCAGTGTTGCCAGACGCATCCGTTACCGTCCATGTTACAATGGTATTACCAATTGGGAAGATAGCAGGTGCATCGTTAGTCACAGAAGCTACTCCACAGTTGTCAGAAGTTACAGGAGTGCCTAAAGCTACGCCTATTGCTTCACAGCCAAGGTTTGGTGTAGTTGTAACGTTCAACGGAGCCGAAATAGTTGGTGCAGTATCATCACCGATAAATACTGTAATCGGTGTAGAAGTTGCAGCACAACCGTTTGTTCCAACTGCTGTTAAAGTGTAGTCACCAGACTGAGAAACTACTATGAATGGTGTTGTTGCACCGGTGCTCCATTGGTAGTTAGCTGCATTCGAAGCAAATAACACCACTGTACTTCCAGGGCAAACTGATGTTGCACCACTCGCAGTAATTGAAGGAGTAACCGGGTTGTTCATGACCGTAACTTGAGCAGACGCAGATGCCGAACATCCGTTGTTTGTTACAGTGTAGGTCATGGTTGTTGTACCCGCGTTCAATCCAGTTACTGTACCAGAAGCATCAACAGTAGCAATGAAGTTGTTAGCAGAAGTCCAGATACCACCGTTTGTTGAAGAACTTAGGTTGATTGTACCGCCTTCACAAACAGCATTGGCGCCTGAGATAGCAGCGACAACCGGTGTTGCATTGACTACTACTGCAACCACTGATGATTGAGTTGTACAACCCGCAGCATTTGTTACGGTTACAAAGTAGTTACCAGACTGTGATACAGAAGTAGTTGCTCCTTGATCACCGTTACTCCAAACGTAGCTAGTGCCACCTGTTGCAGTAAGTGTAAGTGAGCCTCCTTGACAGAATACCGTTGGTCCGTTAGCTGTAACTGTTACAGCAGGATTCGCATTGAATACAACAGTTTCAGAAGCAGTAGCCGTACAACCAAGAGCATTCGTAACAGTCACTGAATAGGTGTTAGCAGCAGTTACATCAATACTAGCTGTTGTAGCATTGTTGTCCCAAGCATAAGATACACCACCATTTGCTGTAAGGGTAACAGTACCTCAC
>Ga0208671_10000927_pt1 | contig 13343 bp, 14 predicted proteins | sample ColrivemetaGS759_FD_187606 | JGI IMG/M metagenome (GOLD analysis project Ga0208671, IMG submission 187606) | Estuarine microbial communities from the Columbia River estuary - Ebb tide ETM metaG S.759 (SPAdes) (version 2) | ecosystem: Environmental > Aquatic > Marine > Intertidal zone > Estuary ...
ACCTGCTGACCAAGTGCCGTGATCCGCTCGGACTGTGCCACGATCAACGCGCCCCAACCCGGATATCGGGCTGCCATTTCTTCGGCGCGGGTGATTTCTACTTTGGCCGCCAGATCGGATCCTATCTGGCTGGCAGCGCTGCGCATCTGGTCCAGCATAACGGCATCAGCACCATCAACTAAAAGCACAGGCTCGACCCCCAGCGCACGGGCAATATCCGACAATAGCTTGCCGCCGATTCTGCGGCGATTGTGTTCAATCAAGTTCAAATAAGACGGTGAAATTCCAACTGTTTCAGCAACAGCAGCCTGCCGCAATCCTTGATCGAGGCGTTTTTCACGTATCCGCGACCCTGCAAGCCGTTGTGCTACCAAACCAAATTCCCCCAACAGTTTCAGTGGCTTTCTGCACCTGCAAGAAAACCGATTTACAAGATTGACACTTTTTCTGTGCATGAATTTACAAACTCTTGCAGTCCCGTCAATGGTTTGTTGATCCAACCCGCAATCGTAACCCAAGGTAGCTTTGCACTGTATAAGTGGCTGCGGGTCCGACGAGGAGGTTGGATCGGCACAAATCTCTAGGGAGGATATTTATGTCCAATTCGAAGTTTTCACGTCGTGGCGTGCTCAAGACTGGCATGGTTGCCAGTGCTGGTCTCGCCATTCCACAATACCTGCGCGCGGCAGGCCACACGGGCTATACAAACGCGCCCGGCGATAGCGGCACTGTCAAATTCGGTTTCAACGTACCGCAGACAGGCCCTTACGCTGAAGAAGGTCTTGACGAACTGCGCGCTCAAGAGCTTGCAGTTGAGCATTTGAATGGCATCGGCGACGGTGGCATGCTGAACACGTTCTCTGAAAAGAACCTCGATGGCACCGGTGTCTTGGGTAAGAAGGTCGAGTTCGTAACAGGCGATACACAGACGAAATCTGACGTCGCACGTGCATCTGCACAGTCCATGATCCAGAAAGACGGCTGCATCATGATCAACGGCGGATCATCTTCCGGCGTTGCGATTGCTGTCCAGGGTCTGTGTCAAGAAGCCGGTGTTATATTCATGGCTGGCCTGACGCACTCTAACGACACAACTGGTAAAGATAAGAAAGCCAACGGCTTCCGTCACTTCTTTAACGGTTATATGTCCGGTGCGGCACTGGGTCCGGTTCTCGCAGCCGAGTACGGCAACGAGCGGAACGCATACCACCTGACGGCCGACTACACTTGGGGCTGGACGCAGCAGGAATCCATGCAGGCTTCCACGGAAAGTATTGGTTGGAGAACTGCCCAGAACGTCTTGACACCAGTTGGTGCCGGTGACTTCTCGTCCTATATCGCGCCAGTTCTGAACTCGGGTGCTGATACGTTGATCCTGAACCACTACGGTGGGGACATGGTGAACTCGCTGACACAGGCAGTGCAGTTTGGACTTAAGGACAAGCAGGTTAACGGCAAGGACTTCAAGATCATCGTTCCGCTGTACTCAGAGCTGATGGCAGCAGGCGCGGGATCCAACATCGAAGGCGTGTTCGGCTCGATGAACTGGAACTGGCAGCTGCAGGATGCAGGCACACAAACCTTCGTCAAATCGTTCGGCGAAAAGTACGGCTTCCCGCCGTCCGGTTCGGCGCACACATGCTACGTGCAGACGCTGCTCTATGCTGATGCCGTGACCCGCGCAGGTTCGTTCAATCCATGTGCCGTAGCCGAGGCCCTCGAAGACTTCGATTTCGACGGCATGGGGAACGGTCCGACCACATACCGTGGGGCAGACCACCAGTGCTTCAAAGACGTGTTGGTCATGAAGGGCAAAGAAAACCCGACAAACCAGTACGACACACTGGAAATCGTGGAAGTTACGCCACGTGCGCAGGTTGAGTACGCACCAGACCACCCAATGTTTGCGGGCGGCGATCTGGGCGAATGTAACCCTGGAGCATAAGCTTGCCAAATCCGAGACCGGCGCAGTGTGCCGGTCTCACCTACCTCGGGGGATCGGGGTCTAGCCGGCCATCATTGTGTGCGCCGCATCGGTAAAGACTGTTGAAAAAGGCGAGGTCGATGGACGATATTATTCTACAAATCCTCAACGGTTTAGATAAAGGCTCAGCTTATGCTTTGATTGCCTTGGGTCTAACGTTGATATTCGGGACACTGGGTGTGGTCAACTTTGCCCACGGTGCCCTGTTTCTGATCGGAGCGTTCTGCTCCGTTACGGTGTCACGTCTCTTGTCTTTGAGCTTCGAAAAAATTGACGGAACCCAAACAGACTTTCTTGGCAATCCGCTTAGGGTGGAAACGCCGTACCTGCATGAATGGTTCGGTCCAGAGATTGGTGCATCGCTGATCGACTGGGCAGTTCCAATAGCCATTATTTTTGCCATCCCATTTATGGTCCTTGTCGGGTTCGTGATGGAACGCGGCTTGATTAAGCACTTCTACAAGCGCCCTCACGCGGACCAGATCCTTGTGACCTTTGGACTTGCCATTGTCATCGGTGAGATCGTCAAAGCGAATTTCGGCGCAAACCCTATCCCGACCCCCGCACCTTCTGCGTATGCAGGCGCAATGGATTTTGGCGTCATTCTGGGTTTTGAACCCAACACCATCATTTATCCAATTTGGCGGTTCGTCTACTTCTTGTTCTCAATGGTAATTATCTGTGCTGTGTTTGCCTTCCTGCAGTTCACGACCTTTGGCATGGTAGTCCGTGCCGGTATGGCAGATCGCGAAACGGTCGGTCTGCTAGGTATCGACATCGACAAGCGCTTTACATTGATGTTTGGCCTTGCAGCAGCGGTCGCCGGTTTGGCCGGTGTGATGTACACCCCAATTTTGTCGCCAAACTATAACATCGGAATGGACTTTCTGGTTCTATCATTCGTTGTGGTTGTTGTTGGCGGCATGGGATCCCTACCCGGCGCTGTCCTGGCTGGCTTCATGCTTGGCATTTTGCAGTCGTTCGCATCCATGAACGAAGTCAAATCGATCCTGCCCGGTATTGACCAAATCATCATCTATCTTGTTGCAATCATCATCTTGCTGACCCGGCCTCGTGGCCTCATGGGACGCAAGGGTGTGATGGAGGAATAATCATGCTTGGTATGAATAGAAAAGACACAACACTCTTCATCATTGTCTGCCTGATGGTGATGCTGGCCCCTATTCTCCTAAATCCATTCCCAACGGAAAGCGCGTTTTCGCAGTTCAACGCGGGCTACCCTGCCCTACTTCAACGCTTTGTGATCTTTGGTATTTTGGTCATCGGGTTTAACATCCTTTTCGGTCTGACAGGGTACCTGTCGTTCGGACACGCTGCGTTTCTTGGTCTAGGATCGTTTGCCGCCGTTTGGATGTTCAAACTGCTATCTTATAACATCGTCCCAGCCATCGTCCTGTCAGTGGTTGTGTCGGGTCTGTTCGCCGTCGTCATAGGCTATGTGTCACTACGTCGGTCAGGCATCTATTTCTCAATCTTGACGCTGGCATTTGCCCAGATGATGTATTCAATCGCCTACTCTGACCTTGTCGGGAAAGTTCTCGGCTTCCCGATCACGAATGGTGAAACCGGATTGCAGGTCTACAACAATGATCCACAATTCCTTTTGGGCGATGGCCCGACAACGCCACACTTGTTTGGCTGGGAAATGAACGGTTCCTTTACATGGGACATCGGCGGTTGGAGCTTTGTGTTCCACAACGGCTATTACCTCGCAGGATTGTTCATGATTGCATCTTTCTACATTGCGATCCGTATCTTTCGCTCGCCATTTGGTCTAATCTTGCGTTCGATCAAATCGAACCAGCAGCGATTGAACTACATCGGCGTATCGACGCGGCCTTATATGCTGACGGCATTTGTTATCTCTGGCATGTATGCTGGCCTTGCTGGTGGTCTGCTGGCTGCGATGGACCCTTTGACGGGGGCGGAACGGATGTTCTGGACCGCGTCAGGTGAGATCGTGATCATGTCGATCTTGGGTGGTGTAGGGACGCTAATCGGCCCGATCCTTGGCGCTGGTGTGATCAAATACATGGAAAACATTATCTCTACGATCAACGACACCGTAGTCCATGGATGGTTCAGCTTTATGCCCGATGGCCTTGAGGATTTCGTGGTTGCCATTGTTCACCCGTTCATCGGGAAAGGCTGGCACCTGACCTTGGGCCTTGTCTTTATGGTAGTAGTCATCTTCCTGCCCGGTGGTTTGGTTGAACTAGGTCAGCGCATTGGCGCGAAGTTCAGCCGCAAGAAACCAACAGACCCGGCGTCCGGCGCCACGACGCCAGCTGAATAAGGAGATTTGAGATATGGGCATCCTCGAAATTAAAGGCGTCAACAAACGCTTTGGTGGTCTACAAGCCTTGGGTGACGTGAACCTAAGCATTGCAGAAAACACCGTCCACGCGATCATCGGCCCGAACGGGGCTGGTAAATCCACGCTGCTGAACGTACTTGTCGGAAAACTGATCCCCGATAGCGGTTCTGTGATGTTCGACGGGCATTCTGTCCTCGGTCGCCAGCCTTTCGAAATCAATCAAATGGGCATTTCTCGGGTGTTTCAAACGCCAGAGATTTTCGCTGATCTGACCGTCTTCGAAAACGTGATGATTCCTTGCTTTGCTAAGCGCGACGGGGCCTTTCGGCTTCACGCACTGGGCAGCGTGGGTCACGAAACGGACATCCACGAAACCGCAGAAGCCATTCTGGAAGATGTCAACATGTTGGAAAAGAGGCACATGATCGCTTCTTCCCTTTCGCGTGGTGACAAGCGGCGGTTGGAAATGGCGATGTGTCTGGTTCAAGAACCGCGTCTTTTGCTGTTGGATGAACCTACTGCCGGTATGGCCCGCGCGGACACCAACAACACCATCGACTTGCTGAAAGAAATCAAAGCGAAACGCGATATCACGATGGCGATTATCGAGCATGACATGCACGTCGTGTTTTCGTTGGCGGAACGCATCACAGTGCTGGCTCAAGGCACAGCATTGGTCGAAGACACGCCTGAAAACATCAAAGGCCACCCGAAAGTACGCGAAGCGTACCTCGGCGAAGCACAGGTGTAAGGAACAACCCTATGAACCAACCATTCAATAAACATGCCAACAACGCGGCCACACATCCCGCTTTCCTGAGCGTTTGGGAAATCGAAGCGTACTACGGCGAAAGCTACATCGTTCAGAACGTCAGCTTTAATATTCACGAAGGCGAAATCCTCGCACTGCTGGGACGTAACGGTGCCGGTAAAACATCAACTTTGCGTGCCATTGCTCGGCTTGACGATCCGGCCCTCAAACATGGTGAAATTTGGTTAGACCATAAGCCGTTGCACCAAATGAAGGCGCATCAGGCGTCCGCTGCAGGGATTGCGCTTGTGCCAGAGGACCGGCGCATTATTGCGGGCCTGACGGTTGAAGAAAACCTGCAACTTGCCCAAATTGCACCACCGATAGGATGGTCTCTGGAACGCATCTATGAATTGTTTCCTCGCTTGGGTGAGCGTAAGAAGCAAGAAGGAGTGACACTATCTGGTGGCGAACAGCAAATGCTTGCCATTGCACGCGCTTTGGCACGCGATATCAAAGTTCTTTTGCTGGACGAACCATACGAAGGTTTGGCGCCAGTCATCGTACAAGAGATCGCAAAAACCCTAGAGATCATCCGTGATCAAGGCATCACAACTGTGATTGTGGAACAAAACGCGGTAGCCGCTTTGAAATTGGCAGATCGTGCGGTGATCTTGGACACAGGCACCGTAGTCTTTGACGGTTCCGCTGCCGAAGTACTTGAAAACGAAGAACTGCGTGCGCAGTACCTCGCAATCTGATCCAGCATTTGCGTTAATCTAAAATCGAAGGGAGTTCGCTTCCTTCGATTAATCATTTGGTAAACTGGCTGGATGATTCTGTAGACCTCGATTTCCCACTTCTTGAGGCTGCTGAAATGGATACTTCACTTCACTTTCCCACCCCTACATCTTTGGCTGTGGCGCACACATCCGTGCAGGATCGATCAGTCGCAACCAAAGTGGCACCCGTCGACGCCAACAACAAAAATACCGCGCGCCCCGCCGAAAAGCCGTTTGTAGCGCAGGTTGTCACGGCACGACTGTCCGGAACAGAATTCCCGCAAAACCCCAGCGAAATCGCACCGCCTGACAGGACATTGCGGCCTTATAACGTCCCTATGCTGCCTTACTTGGCACAGTCTGACACCCCCAACGGGACGAACGGAACAGATGTTGGGCCAAGGCCTAACCCCGCGAAATCAGACGCCAAAAACTTTCCAACACAGGTGTACTTTCCACCTTCGATGGCTTGCCCTATAAGTGACCAAACGCTTTGTGACGTTGCGTCGCAAAAGCACCAATAAATGGGCAATAGGCCGAGGGAAACATGAGCAACAAAACGTCTCACGAAAGCGATGTCAGTTTTATTCAGGCATTGGCAGAACTTTTGCGCGAAAACGATCTGACCGAACTGCAGGTAAAGCGCGAATATGGCGACAATGACAGTTTGAACGTGCGTGTCAGTCGCCAAACCCAAATGGTGATGCAAGCCAGCGCGCCGATGGCAACTGCCCCTGCAGTTTCAGCCGGACCTTCTGGCGCTGCCCCTGCACCATCTGTCAGCGACAGTGCTGATCCGGCAAGCCATCCTGGTGCTGTAACCTCTCCAATGGTTGGAACGGTTTACATGGCCGCAGAACCCGGTGCGCCTAGCTTCGTCAGTGTCGGTACCACCGTGAAAGAAGGTGACACGATCTTGATCATCGAAGCGATGAAGACCATGAACCATATCCCTGCACCACGCGCAGGTACGATCAAACGTATTTTGGTCGAAGATGGCGGCCCGGTCGAATTCGGTGCCCCACTTGTGATCATCGAATAAAGGCGGGCCTATGTTCGATAAAATACTTATCGCGAACCGCGGCGAAATCGCCCTCCGGGTCGTACGCGCATGTCGCGAATTGGGCGTGAAGTCGGTCGCGGTACACTCGACCGCAGACGCCGACGCGATGCATGTGCGCATGGCCGACGAAGCAATCTGCATTGGACCGCCAGCATCTGCGCAGAGCTATTTGTCATTTCCTGCGATCATTTCCGCATGTGAAATTACGGGCGCTCAGGCGATCCATCCCGGCTATGGTTTCTTGTCTGAAAACGCCGCCTTCGTGCAGGCCGTTGAAGATCATGACCTGACCTTTATTGGCCCCACATCTGAACATATCCGTGTCATGGGCGACAAGATTACCGCCAAGGACACGATGAAAGCACTCGGTGTGCCTTGCGTGCCCGGCTCTGACGGTGGTGTTCCGACATTGGCAGACGCGCAGCGCGTTGGCGAAGAAGTCGGCTATCCTGTTATCATCAAAGCAACTGCAGGCGGCGGTGGTCGCGGCATGAAAGTGGCGCAAACTGCTGCTGACATGGAAAAGGCGTTCCATTCAGCGCGCGCAGAAGGCAAAGCTGCCTTTGGCAATGATGAAGTCTATATTGAGAAGTACCTAACGACGCCGCGCCACATTGAAATCCAAGTTTTTGGTGATGGCAAAGGCAATGCTGTACATTTGGGCGAACGCGATTGTTCGCTGCAACGGCGCCACCAGAAAGTATTTGAAGAAGCACCGGGCCCCTGCATTACACCCGAACTGCGTGCGCGCATTGGTAAAGTTTGTGCGGATGCCGTGGCCAAGATCAACTACATCGGTGCAGGTACAATCGAATTTCTGTTCGAAAACGATGAATTTTACTTCATCGAAATGAACACACGTTTGCAGGTCGAGCATCCTGTAACCGAAGCTATCTTTGGTGTGGACTTGGTGCGTGAACAACTGCGTGTCGCATCAGGCATGCCGATGTCGTTCACGCAAGACGACCTCAAGATCAACGGTCACGCGATCGAAGTGCGGATCAACGCGGAAAAACTTCCGGCATTTTCGCCCTGCCCTGGGACAATCACGCAGTATCATGCGCCCGGCGGCCTTGGCGTGCGCATGGATTCGGCACTTTATGACGGCTACCGGATCCCACCATACTACGACAGCTTGATCGGCAAACTGATCGTTCATGGACGTGACCGCCCGGAAGCGCTTGCCCGACTAGAGCGTGCCCTGGGCGAACTTATTGTCGACGGTGTTGATACGACCTTGCCCCTGTTCCACGCATTGCTGGCCGAAGAAGCTGTCCAATCGGGCAACTACAACATTCATTGGTTAGAGCATTGGCTGGAAAAAGGTCTGCTGTAGTTATTTGGGTCGCAACGAACATGTTGCGCGCCGCAAGCTACGATCAGGAGTTGGAAAATAGTCTTTGACGCTTGATCGCTGATCAGGCGCCAAAGCACCCCAGTCTGCCCATGTGACGGCATAGCCAAGCGCATCGGCCATCATTTCTAGCGCTGCCCGACTTGGGATCGCCTTGACTGCGACCGTCTGACCCGCGAATTGCGGGGCAGCGTTCAGTTCTTTGTCTGTTCGTTCACGCCCTAATCGGATCAATGCGCCGTTTTGTTTGATGAAATCACTGTCGATAATGATGACTTTGGGATCAAGCTGCCGCACCAGATCCAGCAATCTGAAATGATCCATGACGTGATACAAGAGCCCGTAAATCGCGACGACATCATATGTTTCACCCGCTTTGACCGCCTCCTCCAGCCCAGAAAAAACGTCCTGCACCCGTATGGAAACTTGGGCCTTTAGCTTCGCATCGGGGTAGTAGTCAAATCGCACCGCGACGTCAGCACGGGCTTCAATTGCAGTGACTTTAGCCGCGCCAGCAGAGGCGAAAGCATAGGCCCAACGCCCATCATGCGCGCCAAGATCTAGAACACTTGCCCCAGTGATATCTTTTGTGAATTCAGCGATCAAATACGCAAAACGCTTGTTAAGCCGCGAAACCTGATCTTTGTGCCCTGCGTACTGTGGAAGTTCGGATAAAAAGTCAAAGAATGCCATAGCACTATCCTTTTTCAATACGGGCATTGATGATAATAGCTGACCGTTGAATGAAGCTCCAGAAGGCACTGGCCCCGATGAAAGACGATCCGACACTTACGGCCGAAACGCTTTTGCAGGCCTATCGGGTTGGGCTTTTCCCGATGTCTGAAGGTCGTGACGATCCGGAAGTATTCTGGGTTGATCCAAAAATGCGCGGGATTTTTCCACTGGAAGGTTTTCATATTTCGCGACGCCTTGCGCGGCGCATCCGCCAAGCAGAGTTTCAGGTTACATTTGATACCGCATTTGAAGAGGTCATGCGCGGTTGCGCGGATCGTCCAGAAACCTGGATCAACGAAACAATTTTTGCGCTGTACCTCACGCTGTTCCGGCGAGGTCAGGTACATTCCGTAGAAGTCTGGAAGGACGGCCAGTTGGTCGGTGGTGTTTACGGTGTATCGATCGGGGCTGCGTTTTTTGGGGAAAGCATGTTCAGCCGCCAAACAGATGCATCAAAAACAGCGCTCGCCTTTCTGGTCGATCGATTGCGGTCAGGCGGGTATTTGCTTTTTGACACGCAGTTCATCACGCCACACCTTGCTAGCCTCGGCGCAATCGAAATCCCTCGCGATGTATATCATCGCAGCCTAGCAATCGCGACGTCGCGGGAGGCATTATTTGATCCCCAAAACGGAATAGCCAGTGCTCAAGATGTGATACAGCGCAACGCCCAAACGTCATAACGTGGGTGGTCCATCGCGTTCAATGCAGGCGCTGATGCCAGCATCCATCCTGAAAATAACGCAACATTCTCTTTCAGGTCCTGGACCTGAAGGAATGTGAATGCATCACCAAACGGGTTATCCACTGGGTAACGACATTCAACCAAAGCGACAGAAAGAAAACCCAGCTGCGCAATCTCACCTTGCTGCAAACTTAAATCTGTCACGGCCCCGGTTAGCTTATCAAGGATACGGAGTTCCGCTCCTAAACCCGCCATCACATCGATTTGCGAGGCCTCTGTCGGCCCCTGCGGTTCTATCGGGGCATCCAATTCGAGGATCAATTCGTCCAGCGGTGTGGTTACGATCTCTTGCGCATATGCGCATGCCGCGGCCAGCAGCGCGAATGAGGTCGCAAAGACATGTACGAAACGCATGTTGATCCCTTATTCCGGCGACCATGCCTCATAGTCAGAGCGATCAGCTGGAGCGCTGCGTCGGATAGAACCGGCGGGCGCATAGGCCGCAGCTGTTCCGGTCAGATTTTCCTGATGGGGTTTTTCCCAAGCTTTGCGCGGCAGTGGTGCCTCTGTCGGGGCTTGATCCCAAGTCCGATGTAGCCAGCCATGCCACTCCGGGCTGACGCGGGACGCTTCGTTCTGTCCGTTATAGATGACCCAACGCCGGCTATCATCTGCATTGTGATAATAGATATTGCCCTGCGCATCTTCACCGACCTTTTTGCCATTCCGGCTTGTCCAAAGCTGGGTGCCAAAAGACTGACCATCCCACCAAGTGAAAATACGTTTGAAATTGTGAGCAAGGCCCATGTAGCGTCTCCGGTTTCGTTGCCTATGCATGCACCAAAGGGCCCGCAAGGTCCAGTGGGTTCAAGTAGACAGTCGCGCCGTTACTTCAATTTCGATCTTCATCTCGGAATTTTGGAGCTGTGCCGAAATCATCGTAGCCGCGGGTTTGGCGACCGAAAACGCCTTACTGGTAATAGGCCAGCATGCGGGCCAGTCTTGCGCGTCAGGCACAATGTAATTCACGCGTACGACATCATTAAGACTGCTACCTGCCTGCGCCAACGCGTTGGAAATCGTAGCAAGTGCATTAGCCGTCTGTTCTTCAATGCTGTGTGGCATTGTCATGCTAGCGTAATCATACCCAGTCGTACCCGCTACAAACACCCATCCATCTGCAACAACAGCACGGCTATAGCCGATCTGATCTTCGAACGGGGATCCGGTGCTGATGTGGCGAACTGTCATTGGACTAGCTGGCGGTTGCCGCTTCTTTCTTTTTGCCATCATCGTGGATCATCAAAGGTGCCACGTCAGACATGACGGCCTCTTCATTTACGACAACTTCGGTGACAGTATCCATACCTGGCAGATCGAACATCGTATCAAGCAAGATATCTTCCATGATCGACCGCAAACCGCGCGCACCCGTTTTACGGTCAATCGCACGCTTGGCGATCGCACTTAGCGCATCTTCGGTGAAAGTCAGTTTCGTGCTCTCAAGGTCAAAGAGACGCTGATACTGCTTAACCAACGCGTTCTTCGGTTGCGTCAGAATTGTGATAAGCGCGTCTTCGTCAAGATCGGTCAGCGTCGCAATGACAGGCAAACGTCCTACGAATTCAGGGATCAGACCGAACTTAAGCAGATCTTCTGGTTCAAGGTCGCTGAAAATTTCGCCGACACCGCGATCATCGGGTTCGCGGACATCCGCGCCAAAGCCCATTGCAGAACCTTTGCCACGTTGAGCAATAATCTTGTCCAGACCAGCAAACGCACCGCCGCAAATAAACAGGATATTTGTTGTATCCACTTGCAGGAATTCCTGCTGCGGATGCTTACGTCCACCTTGCGGCGGAACAGAAGCGACAGTGCCTTCCATGATCTTCAGCAAAGCCTGTTGCACACCCTCACCAGACACGTCGCGCGTGATTGACGGATTATCGGATTTGCGCGTGATCTTGTCGACTTCGTCGATGTAGACAATGCCGCGCTGCGCACGTTCGACATTGTATTCAGAGGATTGCAGCAGCTTTAGGATAATGTTTTCAACATCTTCGCCCACATAACCGGCTTCGGTCAGAGTGGTTGCGTCGGCCATTGTGAATGGCACATCAAGAATGCGCGCCAAGGTCTGTGCCAACAGTGTTTTGCCGCAACCCGTCGGGCCGATCAGCATGATGTTAGACTTCGCCAATTCGATATCGGACTTTTCAGCATGATTGAGACGCTTGTAGTGGTTATGCACCGCAACCGACAACACGCGCTTGGCGTGGACCTGTCCAATAACGTAGTCGTCCAGAACGCCGCAAATCTCGGATGGGGTTGGCACCCCTTCACCGGCCTTCAGGCCAGCGGTTTTCGTTTCTTCGCGAATGATGTCCATGCAAAGTTCGACACATTCATCGCAGATGAATACGGTCGGTCCCGCAATGAGCTTGCGCACCTCATGTTGGCTTTTTCCGCAGAAACTGCAGTAGAGTGTATTTTTACTGTCGGTGCTGCCTGTCGTCGCCATCTCAAACCTCTGGGCAATTTGCCCTTATAAAACATCAATTGGACTGTGTTGGTCCCAACTCTAAGACAGCCTGCCAAGGTCCACAATGTCAAAATGACCATACGCACAATGGCCTTAACAAAGACATAAAGGAACCTGCAGCGTCAGAGCAAAACGGCCACGCAAAGGATAAAACGCGACAAATGCCGCGTTTTATCAAGGCCGGAATGACAGCTGACTTAGTCTTCGACTTTGGTACGGTTTTCGACGATTTCGTCGATCAGGCCCCATTCTTTTGCTTCTTCGGGCGACATGAAGTTGTCACGCTCGAGACCAGCCTCAACTTTCTTGAGGGAATTGCCTGTATGTTTAACGTAAATTTCGTTCAGGCGCGTCTTTAGTTTCTGTGTTTCGGCTGCATGGATCATAATGTCCGTTGCCTGCCCCTGATACCCGCCCGACGGCTGGTGGACCATCACACGGCTGTTCGGCAGCGAGAAACGCATGCCTTCATGGCCTGCGGTCAACAAAAGCGAACCCATCGATGCAGCTTGACCGATTACAAGCGTGCTGACCTTGGGGCGGATGTATTGCATCGTGTCGTAGATCGACAAACCGGATGTCACCACGCCGCCAGGGCTATTGATGTACATGCTGATTTCTTTTTTCGGGTTTTCCGATTCGAGGTGCAGAAGCTGCGCCACGACAAGTTGGCTCATCCCGTCATGGACGGGGCCGTTCACGAAAATAATCCGTTCCTTCAGCAGGCGCGAGAAAATATCATAAGCGCGTTCGCCACGTGCGGTCTGTTCGACCACCATTGGGACTAGGTTCATATAGGTCTCGACGGGGTCTTGCATATGTATTGCCTCATGTTCGGACAGGTCTGTCCTATTTCTAAAATCCTAAGAGAGTCTTAGTGTTCGCAGTCAGGGGCTTCAAGGGTCGCAGGAAACGTTTGACGAATCGTAAGCCGTGACTTACGGTAAGTCATGGATTACCAAGATGCAATAACCGCCCTTGCCGACCCAACACGGCGCATCATTATCGACCGTTTGCGCGGTGGTGCATTGCCGGTGTCGGCCATCGCCAAGGACATGAATGTCAGCCGCCCTGCCGTCAGCCAACACCTGCGCGTGCTGTCTGATGCA